>Ga0209489_108216_pt1 | contig 14545 bp, 12 predicted proteins | sample SiratrowhiteBW_FD_187527 | JGI IMG/M metagenome (GOLD analysis project Ga0209489, IMG submission 187527) | Root nodule microbial communities of legume samples collected from California, USA - Siratro white BW (SPAdes) (version 2) | ecosystem: Host-associated > Plants > Roots > Nodule | place... | reverse complement strand
TGGTGGGTGGTGTGGTGGTGGTGCTTGGTGTTGTGGTGGGTGGTGTGGTGGTGGTGCTTGGTGTTTCGGTGGGTGGTGTGGTGGTGGTGCTTGGTGTTTTGGTGGATGGTGTGGTGGTGGTGCTGCTTGGTATGGTGGTGGTGCCTGGGGAGGAGGGTAGTGTGGTGGTGGTGCTTGGTGTTTTGGTGGGTGGTGTGGTGGTGGTGTTTGGTGTTGTGGTGGGTGGTGTGGTGGTGGTGCTTGATATTTTAGTGGGTGGTGTGGTGGTGGTGCTTGGTGTTTTGGTGAGTGGTGTCGATGGTGGTGTTGTGGCTCGGAGTCGAGTGGTGGTGCTTGGTGTTTTGGTGAGTGGTGCGTTGATGGTGCTTGGTGTTTTGGTGAATGGTGTGGTGGTGGTGCTTGATGTTTTGGTGGGTGGTGTGGTGGTGGTGCATGGTGTTTTGGTGGGTGGTGTGGTGGTGGTGCTTGGTGTTTTGGTGGGTGGTGTGGTGGTGGTGCTTGGTGTTTTGGTGAATGGTGTTGTGGCTCGGAGTCGAGTGGTGGTGCTTGGTGTGGTGGTAGTGATCTGTGTGGTGGTAGTGCTTCTATCTTCATCATGCACAAATCTACATCACAAAAATGTAATTAAAAATAACAACTGAAATTTTTAAATGAAATAATAACATAATCTCCTACAATTACATGAAATATTTGGTTTCATACCAAGAAATCAAGATATTTAGTGTAAAAGAAAATGACTCATTTCTAACCTGAAGTCATGATGAAAAGGGTTAACAAGAATGTCACATTGACAATAAAATATCTTGAAGACCCCATATTATTTTCAAAACATGTTATTCAACAACAATCATTCATGTATATATAGTCCAATGATAGCAGTAGTTTAAAAAAAATATATCTTTTTAATTAATAATTATGTTGACTCATGGATTGCATTTATTTTCATTGATTATACAAATATTATAAAAATAAATATAATATTATATATTTTATTAACTATCAATTAAATAAAAATTACTTTCTTAACTTTTTTGTTGGAACTATAATGTTTAATGTTTCACATTCTAATTAATATTTTATTTAATTATTAAAAAAAATATATAAGAATACGTTTTTTTTTTTATTTCTACAAGTCCATGAAATATAAGTGTATTATTACATATATTTATTAACTATCAATTAAATATAAATATAAATGACTTTCTTAACTTTTAAGGTAACTTTATTGTTGGAATTATAATGTTTGATGTTTCACATTCTAATTAATATTTTGATTTAATTATTAAAAAATATATAATGAAGAATACGTTTATTTTATTTCTATAACCTAGAATTTTAAATAAGATCATATTTCTTATTTTAACATATTTTAATAAAGAAGTTATAAAAATGTTAGAACTTAAATTTAAAACATATCTATCATTCTTGCATTTGATGCTCATTGTAAGATTTAATTTATTTATTTTATCAATTTTACTATACTAAAAGTTGTTTTATGTTATTTTAATTTATTTTTTATTAATTTCACCGTACTATATCTTTTTATGATTTTTTTATAATTTTTTTTGTAACATCTTATATTTTTCATATGATTGGAATTATATTATATAAAAATTATATAATAGACGTAAATATAAATATCTATACATTTCATAATATATTTAAAATAATTAATTTTTCACATAAGATTTAATAAAAAATATCTTCATACAATCACAACATAAAATAAAATAAAATAAAACTTCTTCACCAACTCACTAAAGTCACACCACTTGTCAAATTGTCACGTGTAATACATGACCATTGCTGATTTAAAAACAAAACAAGCATCATACAAAAGGAAAAGTAAGTTAGAGAGTTTTAAAAAATGTATTTTAATAAATTAAATTTTTATCACAACAAACTACAACAAATTAGGCTTTCATAGTTCATCTCATGTATCACATTGTCATGATCACACTTTTACAATAACTCATATCATATATATACTGACCTACTTACAAGGACATTATACTCTCTACTTTTGGAAGACTTGTGCTTTGAGTTAGACTCAGAAGTTCGCACCTGTTATATGCCATTCATCTGTTCCGGTCAATTTCTATTTCAAACCTCGAATATAGTTTATTCTGATTAGTTCTTATTTCAAACTTGTTCCCATATACACAGGGTTAATCCATATGTCCTATTCCGATAAGTTCATATTTCAAACCTCGGATATGGTTGTAAACTCTCTCTCGATTAATCAAAAACAATCAGCAGCCGTAGATCATGCGCATGCATCATAACACACCCTTAATTATAACTTATGTTATCCCTTAATTATAACTTATATTATTCCCTAATTATTTGTCATCCTGCACATATCTTTTTGCATCTTCCCGTTACAATTATTTAGAAACAATTTCTTTTATATTTCATACATACATATATATATATATATATATATATATATATATATATATATATATATATATATATATATATATATATATATACTCGTACATATTTGTACGATATATGTTCTTAATATATAAAAATTATATTGTTTTATATGGTATCAGAGCTACAAGCTTAACTAGCCATTTTCGATCTCATCAATGGTCATCACTACTTATTTTGCTTACTCTGTTATGAAACTTGTCACAACAACTCAACTACCTATTAAACTATCTTCCTCAAATAAAGCACCTGGTATAAGCAAATTACTCTATTGTTGACTGCAAATAATATATTTGACTATGTTTTTGACACCCTTCCATGTCCTCTAACAACAATTGGAACTCATGACACAGCTGTTGAAAATGCTGCTTTTCTTAACTGGAAGTGTCAAGATAATTATGTGCTTCTGGTTCTCTTTGGTATTTCTAGTCCTGAAGCACAGATTGTGATGTTCTTCGCTACCTCCTCCACTGGTGCAATGTTGAGAGTGACCAATGTTTATGCCAATCGGTCTCGCACTTAGTCACATCTTTTAAAGAGTGCCTTTCCTCCAGCACTAAAGGTGATTCCAATGTCTATGACTATTTGCATTCTATTCACTCCGTAGCTGATGCACTTGCACTTATTGAACATTCTGTTGATGATCTTGATCTTGTCATTGTGGCCCTAAATGGTCTTGGCTTTGCTTGTTGTGTGTTTTGTGCAACAATCCGCACTCGTGACACTCCGCTATTGTTTAATGAACTTTTTGACAAACTTGTTGACTATGAAATTTTCCTTCAACAAGAGGAGTGACAAAAATTGTCCTTCTGTGTTACTGCCAACCATGTTTCTCGTTCATCTTTCTCTCATGGCCGTTACAAATGTTCAATGTTATCCTTTAGTGGAGCATCTCCTGCTCGGGGAAACCCTTCTAGTTCTCGTCCATGTAACTCTTTCTCTAGGTCTCATCTTATTTGTCAATATTGTGATCGATGTGGTCAAACTGCTAAGACTTGCTTCAAATTACATGGTTATTCTTTTAATCATTCTCATCGTTAAGCAAATATGGTTAACAAAGATTCTGACTTCGAACCATCTTGGCTTTTGGATTATGACACATCTCACCATGTCACTGGGGATCTTGCTAGTCTCACTTTAGTCTATGATTATACAGGTAATGATAAACTTGTAGATGCGAATGGTAAGGGACTCACCATCACTCACAGTGGTTCAACTTCTCTTCCCACTTCCTCCTCCCCACTTCACTTAAATAATGTTCTTTATGTTCTTGACATATCTCAAAATCTTCTTTTTGTTTCCCAATTATTTTAAAGCAACTTTGTATCCATTGAATTTTCCCATGACATTTTCAATTCAAGGAGTTGAGCACGGGGTGATCCTACTACGCGAAAAGAATGAAAACAATGTGTACAAGATTTCTTGCCTACCTCCTCATCCTCAATCCCATCATATCCACCGTCACTCCTCCCTCTGCACTTGACACAGTCGCTTAGGGCATCCCGCTTCTCGCATCCTTCACCGTGCACTTAAGGACAATGCCATTCCATTTTATTCATCATCTGTTTAGTGTTCAGATTGTTTAGCGAATAAAAGTTACAAATTGTCTTTTTCTAGATCAACTTTGTCTAGTAGTCAAGCTCAGACTTGATTTATTTAGGTGTCTGGGGTCATGCACCTACATTTCAAATAAATGATCATTTTTATTATGTCATTTTCATTGATCACTTTTCAAAATGTGTGGCTTTATCTGATTAAACATATGATGTTTCTCATATTTTTCCAATTTTCAAATCACTTGTTAAAAATTAATTAAATACAAAAATTAAAACCTTTTACTCAGACAATGGTGTGAATATCTTAAATTGAGGTCTTTCTTTCAAACTAATGGAATAACACACTTAACCACTCCCTCTTATACCCCAAAACACAATGAGTTTTCTGATAGAAAACATCGTCATTTGGTTGAAACTGCTCGTTGTCTTCTCTACCATGCTTCCTTACCTATCTCATTTTGGTCTTATGCTCTTGAAACTGCAGCCTATCTTATAAATCACATGCCCATACTTGGTTAAGTCACCTCTTGAGTCCTTATTTCACTCATCACAAATTACTTTAAGTTACGTACCTTCGAATGTCTCTATTTTTCTTGATTGGTCTCATATGTTCATAACAAACTTCTCCCAAAACCCAACTATATGTCTTCTTAGGCTACAACTCATCTCAAAGTGCTTATTTCTATTACAATTTTAAAACTAAAAACAATATACCTCAAGACATGTGAACTTTGTAGAAAATATTTTTCCTTATTCTTCTACACTTACAAAGACGTATTCTCTCTCTCTAACATCCATCCCTACATGCATGCAACCATCTAGTGCCACACCCTCAAACCACAAACAAATCATTCAAACATCCATATCTCAAAATTCAAATTCTACCTCCATTGCCTCCTCTTTACCTATCACATCTCAAAACTTATCTTCTCCCATGTCCATGCAACATCACCGTATACCTCATCCCCTCCTCATGTATTACCAAATTCCACTGAATCCTCTCCTCCATCCAATTATGATATGTTGTACACTTTGGGTTCATTTCCTTTCACGCATGTAGACTCATCCTCATGCTCATCTGGACCAAAGCAAACGTCTCACCCAATGGTCACAAGATCTAAAAATGACATCTTTAAACCCAAACAACTTCACCTAGACATCAAATTTCCTTTATCTGACCAAATTGAACCTTCTTGTCTTTCCCAGACTTTGAAACATTCTGAGTGGAGGCAAGCAATGTCAGAAGAATCCAATGCATTACTTGCCAATGGTACATGGTCCCTTGTCCGAAAGCAATCATAGTTCAACATTATTGGTAATAAGTTTTTTTTTTTTTGTTTAAAGCTGAATTCTGATGGCTCTATAGCTCAATATAAAACTCGTCTTATTGTCAAAGGGTTTCATCAACATCCTGGTATTGACTATACTGAAACCTATAGTCCAGTCACTAAGCTTTAGACTATCAAGCTGGTTCTCTGCATTGCTTTCTCTAATGGTTGACCTTTATGTCAAATGGATGTTAATAATGCATTTCTTCATGGTAGTATCTTGGAGGATTTTTACATGTCTCAACCACCAGGTTTTGTCAACTCTCACTTTCCAGATTATGTATGCAACCTTCACAAAGTGTTGTACGGTCTCAAACAAGCACCTCGTGCTTGGTATAATGCTCTAAAGGATTTTCTTATTACATACAGATTTCTTAATTCTCGTTCGGTCACTTCTTTATTTGTATACAATCAGGATGATGTTGTTCCATATTTTCTTGTTTATGTAGATGATCTATTACTTACGGGAAATAACGACTGATTTCTGATACATTCAAGACTGCCCTTGCGTTAAAGTTCTCTCTAAAGAATCTCAGGTCTCCTCATCATTTCCTTGGCATGGAAATCCTCCCTATATCTCACGATTTGTTTCTTTTACAGCAACACTATGTACGTGAGTTATTAATTTCTATCAACATGCAAGATACAAAGCTTGTCTCCATTCCTTTTTCTACTTTATGTGATTTGACTCCAACGTCTAATGCTCCCTCATGTGATATCCGAGAGTTTTATCTATTATTTGGTTCCCTACAATATTTGTAAATCACCTGCCCAAATGTTTCTTTCTTAGTGAATAAATATCATAATACATGCAAGCTTTCACTAAAATTCACATGAAAGTTGTCAAGCGTCTACTCTGCTATCTCAAGAGAACACTTGTCCATGGTCTTCAACTCTCCCGCGCCACAAATCTCTCTCTCATAGCATTTTGTAATTCTGATTGGGCTAGAGATACTCATAATCGCAAGTCTACTGCTTCCTATCTTATTTATATGGAGCCCAATGTCATCTCTTGATCCTTTAAGAAGTAACACATTATTGTTAAATCTTCAACGGAGGCCGAATATCAAACTATGGCGACCACCACCACTGAACTGTTGTGGTTATGTGAACTATTAAAAGAGCTTGGTCATCCAATCATCAAGACGCTGCAATTGTTTTTTGATAATATTGGAGCTACCTACGTCTGTGTCAATCCTGTGTTTCATACTTGCATGAAACATCTTGCCATTGACTATCATTTTGCTTGCGACTTGGTTGCTTTTGAGGATGTAGACTCTCTCTCCTTTCATCGGAAACAACCAACTGTAGATCATGCACATTCATCATAATACACCCTTAATTGTAATTTATGTTATCCCTTAATTATTTGTCATCCTACATGTTGAACGTTAGACATTCCAAAGTCCTTTTAGAGGATCAAATCATTTGATAAAGTTTTGATGACAACAAAACTCAAGTATATATTTATATTTGATGACTTATACATATTGCGCAGTTAAGATTATTATTATTAAAGCAGGAGACACATGGTCCATAAAGAGATAAGTTTCTTACTTTTTACTTTTATATGTTATTGATTTGATTTGAATTGATTTTATAGCATTATAAGCTTTAACTTTCATATTTGTTCATAATGGAAATTATTCAAATTGTTATGGAATATTTAAATGTGATTAATTAATTTTATATCATATTGTGCTTTAACGTTCAAATTTGTTCACAATAGAAATTATTCAAATTATTGATGAGTATCTCAAATATAATTTCTCCATGTTATTTTAAATTAATTATTTCAGATACAGAATTAATCAAGTTTAATGAAGTTTAAAATATTAGAGAAATATTTCCAGTTTGAGCTCCATATATCAGAAAGTCAAAATTGCTCTGTTCAAGCATCCCAACGGCTAATTTCTAAAAAGCTACATATAGAGGAGCAATTTCAAGTTGAAGATAGAGAAGAAAAGAAAGAGAAATACATTATACAATATACATTGAAGAATTAAAGTATCTACCATTGAGTGTTTATTATCAATATGCTATAGAGAGAATATAGAGTTTTAGGTTGTGTGAAACCATTGTGTAATTCTTCACCTTTGTGACGTAAATCCTTGTGAGCTTTCATTGTTCTCTCTTTTGAGAGTGTTTATTTCAATCTTGAGTAGTCTTGATCTTAGGGGAGATTGAGACTGGTATAACCTGTAGAGGTTTATGTACTGGTGATAACCTGGAGAGGTTTGTGTACTTGTTGTAACCTGGAGGGGTTTGTGTACTCGTTCTAACTATTTGTTGAATAGTGGAACCTCTTGAACATTTTGTTTAAGGGAGAACTGGATGTAGCCCAAGAGATTAGGGTGAACTAGTATAAAACTACTTTCTTTGTGCTTGTATATTTTTGCCTTGGTTGGTGGTTTCTATTTATACCGAATTGTGTTCAGGCTCCATTCAACCCCTCTTCTGGAGCCAGTTGTTCCTACAGTTGGTATCAGAGCTAACCTTAGGGGTTAGTTCTTCACAGGACTTGAGGCACGATCCTACAAGAACTCAATGGAAGGAGACAGACTACATGTGGGTCGAACACACTTGTTCAAGGGCCAAAATTATGAGCTTTGAAAGATGAGGATGATTGGCTTCATCCAATATAACGGTATGAAGTTAATTAATATTATTAAAAATGGCATACCTACATTGATTGATAAATTAGGAGAATTGCTTCCTTTTTAATCTATGACTGTAGAGGAAAAACGCGTCTGTCAAAATAATGCTAAAGCTAGGCATATTATAATGTGTGCTTTATCCGAGGAAGAAATTTCAAAGGTGCATGTCATGGTCAGTGCTAAGGAGATGTGGGATAAACTTGCTCTAACATATGAAGGTTCGAAAGAGGTAAAAAGAAATAAATTTACTATGCTTAAACGTCAATATGAAATGTTTGCTATAGAAGATCATGAATCTATACAATCTATGGTTTCTCGTTGCAAGTTATCCTAAAAAATTTAAGATCCATGGGGTCAACTGTTAGTCAATATGAGATCAATGATAAAATTCTCAGAATTTTACCTACTAAGTGGAGAGCCTAAGAAATTGCTCTAAGAACTTCTAAAGATCTTAAAGTTATGCCCTTGGATGAATTGGTAAGTATTCTTACTATATATGAGCACGTATTGCAGAATGGTGCAAATAGTGTTCCCAAAGAAAAAAATCTCGCATTTAAGATCTCACTCAAAGGTAAGAAAAAGATACCATCCAAAGCTTTTGAAGATATAGACAATACATCAGATGATACAGAGTCTGATGATGAGATCTCCATCCTCACCAACAAGATTAAAAGGATGTTGAAAAAGAAAGAGAACAAGAGAAAGGAAAGAAGATTCAGGACTAAAAATGGCAAGGAGCAAGATGAAAGGATAATCTGCTATGGTTGCAAGAAGCTAGGGCACTTCAAATTAGAATATCTTGATCAGGTTGAAGAAAAAGAGGAGAAAGAAAAGAAGAAGAAATTCTCCAAAAAGAAGAAGAGTTTTATGTCAATCTGGGAGGATTTGGACTGATCCAGTTCTGATTCTGAAGAGAAGACAAACATAGGTCTCATGACTGATGTGACATATAACTCTATGTCAGAGGACTCAGATAATGAGATAGATTTTATTGACATTGATAATTTACGTTTAGCTTATCAAGAAGCAATATCTAATAATGGTATGATTGCATATGCATATAAAACTATGAAAAGAAATTATAAAAATGCTTGCAAAGAAATTGTTTTAATGCAACAAGAGAAAGCTAGTCTAAATGATATTTCTCTCAAAAACACAGACTTCTCCAAGAAAAAGAAAGATTGTGTAATGAAAATAGGAACCTTAAAAGGGACCTTGCAGTTCAGAACACAAATCTCAAAAACTTGGAAAAAGAACTTGTGTTAATTAGAGAAAATTAGGAAAAAGACCTATTGAATCAAATGAGACAAACGTTGATCATATTATTACTGAAAATATCGCTCTTAGAAAAGTTTTATCTCATTCAAATACAAATGAAAAATCTCTTGACATGTTGATAAAAAGTTCTAGGAAGTCTAATGATAAGAAAGGAATAGGTTGTGATCAAAATAATACATCATCTAGTTCTTCCATTGTACATCCTATTTCTGCAGAAACCTTCAAGAATACATCTTGGAGGAAAACTAACATGAATCGACCCAAAACTGTGTGGGTACCAAAAGAGAAAATTATTCCTCTTGCAGATATATTACATCCAAACAAGAAGACTCAAATATTGGAATTGGGAAAATTGATGCTTACTATTCATAAAGGTAAGAAAGTCTACATTCTCAGAATTGAGAGTCAAAAGATAAAGAGACAAGAGAGAAAGATGAACAAAATTTGTTGGAATTGGTCAAATAAGGATGAGACGTTCACATTTTACTAACAAAAGTTCATATGAGATTAGACGGTTTGTCCCGTATACAAGATAAGTATTTCTTTTTGCTTGCATTTGTTACTCTAAATCTTTTACACATTAGATGGTTTAATTAAGTTTACATATATTTGATGATATGTGACTGTCTAAGCAAGATGTCATGTTTTTTTTTGGAATTATTTTAAATTTGATTTACACTCAATTGATTTCTTCAAATTTTTTTTATTTATAAAATAAAAAGGTGTGTGTTTTTAGCATATTGAAATTAAACATCATTTTATAACAGATCATGTTCAAAAAGGTACCATTGATTTGCAATTTGTCTCAATTGATGAACAATTAGCAAATATTTTTATAAAATCCTTGTTGAAGAACGTTTTAAATATTTAAGAGGACTTTGGGATATGATCTTAATTGAATGATGGAAAATATCAATTGGCTTAAACTCATTGCATCAAATATTTTCATTTGCATCTATATTTGTTACTTTTATTGCATTATTCTTTTAAATCATATTTTCTTGATGCATTTATAGTTAAAAAAAAAATATATGTGTTTGAAAGTCTGGTGAAAATTTGTTCTCTTTTCTTAATTAATACATGTTATGCATTTTCTAATTTTAAGAGTCTGAGCTACAATTTCCCTTTACCACATTTACACACCTAGAAAATTTCAATTGGTTTGCCTTTCTCACCCAAGTTGTTTTGTTATTCAAGCCAGAAATTCACATCAGATGAGCTTCCCAAAATATGAAAAAATATTGTTCCCTCACCTGTTACTTATTTAACATATCAAATTGATGAGTATGCAAGAACCGTATGATTTATGAGTTAAAAATATCAAGGTTAGTGAGCTAGAGTTTGAAGTCATCCCTATTATCCAAAATTCTCTATCCCTAACACATAACCACTCATAATCATTATCAGCACCTCCTTGCAGTAGTGATGATTTCTTAAATTAACTCCTTTTTGTGATGACAAAAAGGGGGAGAGAAAGAAAATATGGCAAATAATTAAGAGAAATTATCAAATCTCTTTTGCAAATAATTTGAACATTATAGGATTTATTTTACAATTCTATTTTTATGCAGTTATTACATGTTTTTCATTAAATAAAAATCTTTCGCGGTTTAAACTCTTGATATTATTGAAATTATTTGTTCTTAAGGCTTGTAGTTTTGTTAATATAAAAAAGGGGGAGATTGTTGAACATTAGACGATCCAAAGTTCCTTTAGAGGATCAAATCATTTGATAAAGTTTTGATGACAACAAAACGCAAGTATACATTTATATTTGATGACTTATACACATTGCGTAGTTAAGATTATTATTATTAAAGCAGGAGACACATGACCCATAAAGAGATAAGTTTCTTACTATTTACTTTTATGTGTTATTGATTTGATTTAAATTGATTTTATAGCATTATAAGCTTTAACTTTCATATTTGTTCATAATGGAAATTATTCAAATTATTATGGAATATTTAAATGTGATTAATTGATTTTATATCATATTGTGCTTCAACGTTCAAATTTGTTAATAATAGAAATTATTCAAATTATTGATGAGTATCTCAAATATAATTTCTCTATGTTATTTTAAATCAATTATTTCAGATAGATAATTAATCAAGTTTAATGCAGTTTAAAATATTAGAGAAATATTTACAGTTTGAGCTTCATTATCAGGAAGTCAAAATTGCTCTGTTCAAGCATCCCAAGGGCTAGTTTCTAAAAAGCTATATATAGAAGTGCAATTTCAAGTTGAAGATAGAGAAGAAAAGAAAGAGAAATACATTATACAATATACATTGAAGAATTAAAGTATCTACCTATGAGTGTCTATTGTCAATATGCTATAGAAAGCCTATAGAGTTTTGGGTTATGTGAAACCATTGTGTAATTCTTCACTTTTGTGAAGTAAATCCTTGTGAGCTTTTTGTTCTCTCTTTTGAGAGTGTTTATTTCAATCTTGAGTGGTCTTGATCTCAGAGGAGATTGAGACTGGTATAACCTGTAGAGGTTTATGTACTCGTGATAACCTAGAGAGAGATGTTTGTGTACTTGTTGTAAACTGGAGAGGTTTGTGTACTCGTTCTAACTATTTGTTGAATAGTGGAACCTCCTGAACAGTTTGTTTAAGGGAGAACTGGACGTAGCCCAAGAGATTAGGGTGAACCAGTATAAAACTACTTTATCTGTGCTTATATATTTTTGCCTTGGTTGGTGGTTTTTATTTATAGTGAATTGAGTTTAGGCTCCATTCAACCCCCCTTTTTGGAGCCAGCTGTTCCTACACTACACATATCTTTATGTATCTTTCCGCTTTCTGTTACAATTATTCAGAAACAAATTTTTTTGTAATTCATATATATATATATATATATATATATATATATACTTGTACATATATGTACGATATATGTTCTTAATATATAAATTTAGAATTACATATGCATTTTACACATGAATTTATTATATACAGAATCATTACATTCAAATTTTACATACAGACTTGTTACAAACGAATTCAAATTCGTATGTAATTACATACAGATCTAATTCTGTATTAAATTACTTACAGTTTTTACATACGAATGCAAATCGGTATGTAATTACCTACGAAATTTTTATAGATAATATTAATAATGAATTTTATTAAAATTATAATTCTTATTATTACTTTTAATATTATTACTAATTATTATTATTATTAATAATAATTACATTAACATAATTATTATTTTTAACTTATAAAATTAATTATATTTTTAATATTCTATTTAATATCATTTTTATTACTTTGATTCTTCTTCTTCTTATTATTATTATATTATTAGAGTTAATATTATTAATATTGTTAATATTATTAATAATATTGTTATTTTAATATTAATATGAAAATTGTTAATAAGAGTAATATTAATATTATTAATATCACTTTAGATATTATATTTATTAATATCATTATTATTATTATTTTAAATTATTATTAATATTATTATTATAATCAATATTGTTATTAATATTAATATTTATATTATTATTATTAACTTATATGATTAGAAATATTATTAAATATTTAATGTTATTATTTAATTATTATTATTATTTTTAATATCATTAATAATAATATAATATTATTATTTTTAATATTAATATTAATGTTATTAAGAATAATGGTATTAGTATTTGTTAATATTATATTATTAATATTGTTATTAATATTGTTATTAATATTACTATAATATTATATTTATTAATATTAATATTAATATTATTATTAATGTTAATAATAATATTATTATTATTATTTTAGTACTGTTAATATTGCTTTGATATTATATTTATTAATATTATTATAATTAATATTAATATTAACATTAATATGATCATTAATCTTAATAATAATATTATTATTATTTCAGTACAATTAATATTATATTATTAATATTGAAAAAAATAATAATAACAAGAGTCATAATAACAAAAATAATAATGAGTATATGATTGCAAAGTTAATATTGATGTAGTAGTTATGACTTATGTATGTATGCCAAAGGACATACAAACCTAATTAACATTTAAAATAACTAAATAAAAAAACATAAAATTAGCTACCCTTATCTAATTAACATTTAAAAAATAACTAAATAAAAAAACATAAAATTAGCTTCCTTTACCTAATTAACATTTAAAAAAAAACATGCAATTAATTTCCCTTATGTTTATAGAGAAGAGACACCAAAATGAGTTTAAAAAACCTAGTATAGAGTAGAGACACCAAAATGAGTTCAAAAAACCTAAAATCAAAGGTAACTTAACTCTGTTGAAGAATTTAATTAGATACTCTTGTTCTACTCGACGCTAGGAATCTGAGGGTGTTCTACTCGATGCTAAGAATCTGAGGGTGACCTCGGATCATTAGTCTTTAACAAGGAAGGAAAACGAACTTAAATAAATGCTTCTTAGAGAGAGAGAGTTGATAGTTTTTTATAAAAATAAAACTGAATATGTTCTTAAAGAGAGTTGGTACTTTTATAATAAAAAATAATAAATAACAGATTTTTCAATTTGTTTAAACTTTTCTATTAAAAAAATATTAGGATGTTATCTTATTTATCTCTAAAAGTAAATTCTAAATTTTTATTCTTCACTATCTTTTAAAATATTATAATTTTTACTCTCATAGAGGTTATATAACATATAGACTCATTATTAAAATATAAAAGAAATATATTCTTCTTTCTAAATTTGAAATAATCTTTAATCTTTTATCATAATATTAATGCTTAAAACTTATTCTAGTTATGTAATTATTTTCTTTCTTTGTTAATATATTATTTCTTACTTTATGGTACCAGGGATTCATTTTAATAATGGAAATGTACTTAAACTATGAAAAAGCTCCTTATTTAACTTATTAGTTATAATAAAAACATCATTTTTCTTATTGTGTGTCATTTGACACATTTTAATAATCAGTTTATTATCAATTTCTACATATTGATTATTTCATAATTAATTTAAATTTAAAGGATATCTATTCTAATATTTTATGCAAAGGCTCGAAGAAACACTCTAACTAGAAACTGAATATTTTCTACAAAGGCTCGAAGAATATTTCTTTTCTTACTAAAATAACTAAATTTACAAATTGTTATGCATGCTGTCCCCTGAGATTTAAAACCAGTACTATAGGTTCCTTGCTTAAACTTTAACCACTGAACCAACACGTTTCACTTATTAATATATGCCAAATTATATATATATATATATATATATAATAAATATATATTTATTA
>Ga0209489_108213_pt1 | contig 14563 bp, 8 predicted proteins | sample SiratrowhiteBW_FD_187527 | JGI IMG/M metagenome (GOLD analysis project Ga0209489, IMG submission 187527) | Root nodule microbial communities of legume samples collected from California, USA - Siratro white BW (SPAdes) (version 2) | ecosystem: Host-associated > Plants > Roots > Nodule | place: USA... | reverse complement strand
TAAAAAAAAAAAAAAAAAAAAAAGTGTTTTTAGAGAGGGAAGAAACAAGAACTGACGTGGACGCAGAAGGGCCTAAGAGAGGGTTCTCTTTGAGAGGCTGAAAAGAGAATCTTCCAAGGAAAGAGGCAACGCATGAAGAACTACCAGTGAAAGAATGCTTAGGGCAATCGTTTATATACATGGTGACGATGAAGACCACAATGTTGGCCACCACGAACGTGGGCACGAGCCAGGGGAACCAGCGCCTGAAGAGGCTGAAGTTGTGATCGTTCGCGGCGGGGGCATTCGACGACGACGGCAGGGGTCTCCGGGCGGCGGTGTCCCGGCGCGGATGGACCTTGACCTCGACGTTGGCAGACGATGGGTCGCTCCCCGTCATGTTCCTCCTTATCAACCCTTTGGCAAAAGATTGGAACTTTTCAATCTAATGCATTGGAGTGATTACGAATTTGGGGGTTTGGGAGTTAGAGAACAGAATCCAACAAAGGGCAACGAGGCAAGTTACGAAATGGGTGGTTGGGTGTTCTTGATTCGCATGGTTTTGCTTCTTGTTTTGTTTCTTTCATACCAATTTTCTAACCAATGCCACCAACCATGCCCATCTCTTCCTCGTTTCTTCTGCCTTTATTTTTAATTATTATTTTTCGCGTTTTCCAAGGTGTACTACGTTATACTGTACTTGCAAAATTGTTTATATGATGTGATCTCAGTGGTCTTTTTTTTCTTCTTGTTTTTAATTGATGTAACTCTTGATTTGGATCTACTCCTATAAAATAAGTACATGCTCCACTCGTTTTTTGTAAAAATAAATTTAATTTGAATTATTTAATATTTTAATTTTAGGACACCTTACTTTAGGAGTCATAGATTAAGGGTTAAATTTTATAAGGTCACTCCATTAAAATATAACATTACGTGAAATATTTAAATCTTAAAAGATGGTAAGAATAGCTTTTATGTCTTAAAAATTAAAAAAAACTAAATAAAATATTAATTAAGGTGTGAGTTTTTATGAAAACTCTTATACTAGAGTAAACATTAAAAGAATATCTTATGTTAGAAGTTATTTAGCAGAGTAAAACTCAGGTAAATTAAAACCTTATAGAGATGTAATAAATATGGCCTAAGTATACCTATAATTTAGAAACAAATTAAAATATTCTAAACTAGTGCATTCTACAAAAAGAAGTTCATTTTTCATTTCCCTTCTAAAATTATTTATAGAAAATAGTATAATGACTTTCTAATCTTTTTAATTTGTTTTCTCTTCCATTATTTAATGTTCCATTAATTAAATATTGCAAGTAAGTTGGGTTCGATTTTTCAGTAGTTATTTGAAGTTTTAGATATAGGTAATAATTAAATAATAAGTGATTCTATTTTTTCTAAATGTTTATTTTCATAGATGTGACAGATCCATCTTTAACCTTCTAAGTCAAAAATCTCAATTCAAGATAGCAGAAAAGTAATAAAAAGAGACACATTAAACTATATCTAATCATATATAGGTCAGAGTAATATCTAAAAATATATATCTCCTAAATTCCAAACACTATGTTTACTTCTTGATGACGCACATAAAGACGTTAAATGACAGAGTCATATGCTCCACAGATAAAAGAAATAATATTATAACAGTACTATTTTAAACTCTGAATTTCATGTTTATTTTAAAAGATCTATATGTTTTAGTAATTAAAGAATTAAAGTGAATATCTTAATTAAAAAAAATTCTTATTGTCTGTATAAGAAGAAGAAAATGAAAAAAACATGAGTTACAAATAAATTATAAGAAGGGTAAAAATGACACAAAATTTAAGAATAAATTTGACCGAAAAGTATGAAAACATTTAATCTTTGAAAAAAAAACACTTCCTTCATAAATGCAAAAAAAATCACCAATTTTGAAAGAAAAAATATAAATTAAGACAAAAATTCAATTATAGTAATTTTTAATAATGCTTTCCCTTTTCAGTATAATAATAATTTAAATATATAGTAAAGTAGTAAAAGTCATTAAAAAATATATATAAAAATAATGAATAAAAGTTATTAATAATAAATGAATTTATCCTACTTTTCATTTATTTATATTTTCTTTCTTTTAATTCAAATCGCCTTACTTTCTTTTTTTTCTTTTTTTTGAACAATTAAAAAAAACTAAAATAACTCATTTAATCTATAAAAAATGGGTGAAGAGTATCTAATTATTTAATGGTAAATCTTAAGTAAGATATTTCTTACAAGAAAATATTTCTTATTTCTTCTAAGAAACAAAACATTATTTAGATGTTGACATAGAATTTCAATTAGGTGAGATATTGACTCAAGTCCAAATGTTTTTTTTTTGGAAGATTACGCAACAAAACGTAACCGTTTTCATATTTAAATGTTATGCTTCTCACACATACTAGCAACTTATTTATTTATTCGACCATATGAATAGTCAATTTGGTATTTTGATATAATAAATCTAAATCTTCAAGCAAGATCCAGAGCATTTGCGTGTAAGTCTGGATTCAAATGATATTTTGAATATTTAATTTGCTTCAGTTTTTAACTGGAAAAAGACTGACACAATGATACTAATTAATTATTTATGAAATAATTCTAAACAGACTTAAAATAAATATAGTGAATTTTTTCCACGCATAAAATCTGAAACGTACTTAAGAAAAAAAAGTAAAGTTTTGATTGGACGAACCATGATTACATGAAGTTAATTTTTGATTATCGCAGAACACATACTTTGTTACCGTTTTCGTTGTTGTGGCAAACACATGTTTGTAGTTACGTAAGAAATGAAAAAAGGTGAAGAATGTTGAATGCACGTATCCTTGGAGCATTCTAATTTGAAAAGCAATCCCTGCATTGCATTGGAAGCAATAGGTTCAGTAAAGAATAAAATAAAATACTGGAGGGATGTTATGTTCAAAATTATTTGTATAATCTTCTTTTTCTAGTTTTACTTCCTACATGAAAAAGAATTGAAAAAGTAAATAAATATGTAAGGTTACTATGACTGTAGCAAAACAGTAACAGTATTTAATCTATATAAAAACATGCAGAATCTAGAAGAGATTCAAATTAAAACCAGATATAATAGTTAATAGGTGATGAGAATCATCAATTTTAATACTCAAAGCTCTCATTTTCATTACAGAATATTTAAATTTCGTCGGTTAATTTAAAGGAATTAAATTAAAAAAATTATCAGAATTTACAAATGTAACATTTAAACCATATGGAAAGGATAATATCTACTTCGTGAGTAAGATTCCGACTTTCATTGACTTCATAATTAATGATTAACTTTGTATTAGAAAATGGAACAAGCATGAAACAAAGATGTAGTAAAATATTTTTAAACATGAAAACCAGGTACTATTCTCTATATATAAAACTATAAAGTATTACGCAGTAAAAGCAAACAATTTATTATTTAATATTTTCATGTGAATCTTCATAGTTTGACCAGTGGTCTATGCAAAATCCAACATTTAGATAAAATAAAGTTTAGAGAAGTCAGCATGAAAGCGTTTGTAGTCCAACGGTTAGGATAATTGCCTTCCAAGCAATAGACCCGGGTTCGACTCCCGGCAAACGCAAATTTTAGGGTTTCTTTCGTTTTTTTATTTTTATTTTTTTCTACTGAGAAAAGACAAAGAACGAAAGAGGACGAACAAGATTTTGGAGGCGAAACGAAATCCAAGTAGTGACGCAATCTCATGATTTCGGATCTCTGTCTCTATATTTGGTCATGTGGTTGGGCTCTCTCTGTTCCATTTTCCATATCCCATTTTCTATTTTAATTTTAAAGCGTAGCGAAGTGAAGGGTTATGGGAGGCGCGTGTAGCACCAACGCCCTCAGCGCGGTGCAGTTAACCATATCCACCAGATTCAGAAGCAACCGCACCGTTTCTTTGTTCTCCGTTCGAGCCTCCGACGACCTTCCTCGTGGGCCGTCCTGCATATACGTTGGCCCCCTTCACACCGCCACCAAAGAAACCCTCGAAGCTCTTTACTCTCAGGTCCCACCTCTTTTCAATTCACCATTTTTCGTTCTCAATTTCACTTATCCATTAATATACTGCACTCATTCAAGGGCTAATGCAACGAACGTGGATTGTTTATAGGCGCGGGATGCGTATTACAGAGGAGAGCCTTTGATACTCGATGACATGTTTGATAGAGTAGAGGTTTCTATCTATCTTTCTTTAATTCACCACTCAACATTTAAGTCTCTTAATTATATATTAACTCGTCTTATGGAAACAGTTGAAGCTTAAGTGGTATGGTTCTAAGTCAGTTGTCAAGTACCCTCGATGCAGTATCCGGAGGCATTCCACATATGCTGATTCTGATGTAACTTTCTTCTCCAATTTCCTTGTTTCAACTATCAAGTTTTGGTTTTCAATGTGTTCTTGTTGAAATTAAGTATTGGACAGTTACATTTGTGTGTGGTTTGATGTATTTCCGTTGAATTCCCCTAATGTCTCTTCTGCATGTTTTGGATATAAGGACAATTTTTGTGTGGTTAAAATGTGTGTCCTTTTTTTTTATCTTGGTTTCTTCACTTGAATTATATTGAGTGACTGTGGATGTAGGGCAGGAAGATCTTTCTATGGCTTTTGCATTGGCAAGCTTATGGTCCCTGTTTCTTGCACTTGGCTGTTCAGCTTGTGTTTGGCCTATATTGTACACTGTTACCACAGCTTATCAGAAAGCATTTGACTCGGGAGGATTATCATATGGTAGTCAAGCATCAGGAGTAGGGCTTCTTTTTGTGGTCAACGGCATTATCCTCACGGCACTGGGTTTGGTTATTGGCTACCCAGTTGCTTCAGCTTCAGGTAAAAATCATTTTCCCAATTTGAACTCCAAACACAGTTCAAATTGAATGACAAACCCTTTAATCTAGTTAAATTAATCAATTAGTGTTTCCTTGTGTACTTTTAGCATTTTCACCACTCAACATTGTGTACTTTTAATGTAAACATTTATTTCGTGAATTGTTAAGATGAAACTCTAATTCTAATTAAGAAAATATGTTAAACACCTTGGGAAGGAACCGAGTGTGAGTTTTACCCTTTGGCTAACACTATTATTTCAGCGTGGCTGCTTCTGTATTTGTGTTACTAATCGCGTATTTCCACAGTTAAGGTGCTTCAAGGCCTATGGAGGGGTGATTTAGCGGCATTAAAGGGTTCGTGTCCAAATTGTGGAGAAGAGGTCAGTCATTGAGTGGTCCTATTTGTCCAGCTAGAGAAGCACTATTTAATGTTTATACTTCACTTAAATCATTCTCACGGAATTGAATTCATTTTCTTTAAGGTATTTGCATTTGTGAGAACGGACAAGGGTAACAACTCACCTCATAGAGCAGATTGTCATGTGTGTGAATGCTTATTGGAATTTCGTACAAAAGCTGAGGTAATAAGATATATTCTTTTTACATCTTGCATAAGACAGTTTGTAATATTAGACCGCGATTTAATTTTCATTTTTTTTAGTAGAGAAAATAAAACCGTGTCAATATAAACAAGAGTTGCAAGTATTTTGCTCTTTGCCTGACCAATGATGTTATTATTTTGCAGCAATCGGATTTAAGATTAGGTAGACAGTGGGTTTATGGGCGTATTTACCTTGTTCGAAGATCTCGACGCCAGCGAGAGCCGTAAATTTTCTTCCCATCTGGGGCTTGTATGATTGTGAATATTCGTTAGTTAGTAAAGAATGGACAAAACCAAATTCTGTTCAATTCTTCTTAGTCAAGAACAGTTTTGTTAGAACTCAGAAGCCATCTTGTAACACTTGCATAAAGGAAATAATTGACATGTCAATGGGTGGACACCTAATTTCTTTTATTTGAGGGCATGTTAATGTTAATTTTTTTTTTCAAGCTGTTATAGATGTTAGATGTAATTTTAGTTCTAATTATTGTTCTTACCAATGGAGACAATCTGGACAAGCTGTGGGGAAGGTGAAGAGCCTTGATGTACTATGAGAGGAGTTCTTCCGAGAGGAGGTCTATTGGAAAATATTCTTCAATGTTCAAGTGAGAGAATTATAGAATAAAAATGTAAAATATGAGTTAGTATGAGTTGAAGATGAAACTGAAGAACTATTCTGAATGATAAAACAATTATCTTTAAGGACTATCTTTTCGATGTTATTTATGACCATTATAACATTGAAGGTAATAATTGAGCATATATATTTGATAAAATTTCATACTCATTTGGTTTATAATTAATTATCCTAATATTTCATTTACAGGCAGTGCAACTTTGAATGATTAGATGAGAACCTAATATTGAAGAATCTAAGTACAACATCAGAGACTAAATTGTGGGATGGTTTGTCAATTCACAGTAAAGGAAAACTAGGTGGACTATATATTTAAGCTTGTTAATACTGTTCAAAAAGCCAAAATTGTTTTTCGTATCAAACATCAAAGTTTGAACCCCAAGTTTTGGTTAGGTTAACATAACTCTTGTTGCACCTTCACCGTATGTTTCCCATCATGATGTGTTGCGAAATTGCGCAATATTCAAAGATAATTAGGATGTTACCTTTTACTTGAAGACAACAACAATATAAGTCTATTACTGAAATATTTTTTAAATAAAATAAACCCATATTAAAATTTTTAGAATAATCCACTTCTAAAATAATGTAGTAGTCATAAACTTCATTGGAAGATAATTAGTAGTATGCTTTTGACTTTTGTCTTAGTTTTACAAAAAATCTAAATTCTTACATTTAATTGGGTCTCAAACTCATAAAAACAAGAAAATGAATATAAATATCACCATAAAAATTCTAATAAAGATAACAACAGTATAAATACACTATTAAGATATTTTTAAACAAAATAAATCTATATTAAAAAAATATTATGAAGCATATAATTCAAACGTATGCAAGAAACATAAATTGTATTTACCAATAATTGGTTTGCTAACTCTTACCTTTTTTTTTTAATTTTACTAAAATTCAATTATAAAAGAAGGTTAATATATTACAGAAGCATTAGAGATTTTTTTTTTTTTTTTATGATTTCGATATGATAAAAATATGGTAATACAGAAATACATTAGTTAACACGCCACTGGAAAATAAATACATGTTGATTATAGAAAATCATATATTTTTACTAGACAGACTTTCAATTTTTTTTGTTTAATTATTTTTTAGAAAAATTTTATTAGTTATTTTTAGCTTTTGTAATCGATAAATAATAAACACTATAATTAAATAAGAAAAAATTTCTAAAGAGATTTTAAAAGAGATAACAAATGATTTAATAATTAATCAGATAAAAGAATGAGGCAATATACCTTAGATTTTTTTTCTCATAATAAATCCAATTATCTATTTTTTTATTTTTATTTTTTGTAAATAGAAGTCCCACCCCAAACTAGACCTATTTACTATAAAAATTTCAGAATTCGATTTTTCAAAAACCAATTTCTCAACTGTAAATACTAATTTCGAGTGCCAAAAAACATGTTAGAATTCAATTTCTCAATAATCAAATTCTAACCTGTTGTCCTATTTTTTTTTTTTTTTAATGAAGGAACCATTTCTAAAATAAAAATAAAAACTATAGATAAGAAAAGTAATTTAAATATTTAATTAAAGTATTGAGATTGATTTTACTTTAAAAAAATTAAAATATTAGAATGAAAATTTCAACTTCATCGTAAATTGATTGAGATTTTACTGTAATAACAAACTCTTAGCTCATATATTATTAAAATTATTCAGAAACTCCTGTCAAATACTTTTCAACATAAACAAAAATTAACTATCATATATAATTATAAAAATTATTAACAATTCTTACTCACATTTAATTACACAACTCAAAAATAATATTTATTTTAGTAAAAATAATATATTTATTTTATTTTGTAAGTTCAAAATAAAAATCATATTTTCTATTATAAAATATTTTTTTTACTTTTAATTTTTCCTTCTTTTTTAAAATTTTGTAAAAAAGAAGAAAAACAGGTCAAATTCTTCAGAACCGAATTCTGACATGTTTTATAGTAAAAGTCCAGTTTAAATTTTTTTATTCGGAAAAAAAATCATATACCTGAGTAATAATTTCAAAATGATCGATGAAAAATATGAATTATTAGCAAATTTAACATTATTATTTAAACCAATTAATCACTTTTGTTAAATTAGAAGGGCATTTGATCATATTTAAGGAAAGTCAAAGCATATTTTAGTTCGTTCAAAGATGGCCGTTAAACATAATCTCTGTCGCACGCGCCATAAAAGTAGCGTCAGAGTCACTGTTTCTACGTTCATTCGTTGATCCACACTTCCTTCGGAAACACACACACAAATCCAAACACCAAACACAACCGTCACCTACGCAATCGAAACCAAATTTTCCTGTTCTTTTCTCAACGTTTCATAATTCATCCCTCAAATCACTCTTCCCTTTTCTCTTTCTACCTCCCACTCCTTTCTTTCTTCATTCTAATTATTCTTTTTTCTTTTGTTTTCATTTCGAACAACAAAATTTGACGATTCCAAGAGCCATTGTGGATTCCTTCCCTTCTTTCTAATCTTTTAAACTAGGGTTTCAAACGATATGGGTAGCCCCGAGAAGAATGAAAACAAGGGCTTTTTCGCCGCCATGAGTTCCGGCTTCTCCATCTTCAGCAATGCTATGCACCGATCTGCAAAAGGGTATTTTTTTCTCAAACAAAGAATTTTCATTTTTGGATTCTCTTATTCCTATTGTATTCATATCTTTATAACCGTATTCGTATGTGTTGTGTCATCGTAATCTACACCCATGTGTTCAAATTACTATAACGGCTAGAAGAGAGAATTGCCGTTCCATGTACTTGTTCGTAGTTCCTAGCTCTCATATCTCAACGTGGTACTGGAAAGACTTATAGAGTAGTGTTCCATCAAGGATGTGAGCTACTAGTAATTAGTAAACTAAACTTCTGTTTATCTAATTGGAATCTCTTTATTCATATTCACATTATCAAGAAATGAAGAAAGCTTGTGGAAATTTTACCCCAAACTTTTTGGTCCTTGAACTTATATTATAATAGCACGCCCATGCATTTTAGTTTCATATTTACTTTTTTTTTTGGGTGGAACTTGTCAGTTTCATCACTAAGAAATGTAGATATTCTGGGGAATTTAAGCTTACTCATGTTCTCCTTTGATTTTAGGTTGCTGGGATATGAAGGGGTAGAAGTTATAAATCCGGAGGGTGGTAAAGAGGATGCAGAGGAGGAAGCCCAGAGAGGAAGATGGAAACCTGAGGTGCTTATTTTGCTCGTTTATTTCGTAAATGTTATTTTTTTTGTTCCAACCTTTTTCCGCATTACCTTATTTTTTTACTTTCTGCTTAGGCTTTGAAAATGCTCTTGGTTATCATTCCTTTGTCTCCTTTAAATTATCTGCTTGTATATTGCCTTTTAGTTTTATTGATTGTTGATCATATGGATGCCACCCATTTTTTTGGTTTTACTTATTTTCTATTTCTCTTTTCATTACATATATGATGCATACTTTGCCGTGATGTTTGACTTTTGTATACAGGAAAGAGATGGTTACTGGAAGATGATGCATAAATATATTGGCTCAGATGTCACATCAATGGTAACGCTACCTGTTATTATTTTTGAACCAATGACTATGCTTCAGAAAATGGCAGAGGTTTGCATACCATTACTTCTTTTGGCTTTGTTAAATTGCTCTATTTGTTTGTACTAGCACTTGATTGAACTTTGAATTGTTTGAACTAGTTGATGGAGTACTCCTACTTGTTAGATCAGGCAGATAATTGTGAGGACCCATACATGAGGATGGTGTATGCAGGTGAGTTATTTGTTTCCCTCTTATTCTCTGCTATTTTCTTAATTGTTTTGATAAAGTGAATTGTGATCTTAAAGGTAGTGGAGGGTTTAGTTAGAAATAAGAGTGAATAACAATTCTACCTAGTTCTGACACGTGATGAAGGCTGTACCTGAATATTTTATTTACATGAAAGGATTATGTGATTTAATTGACCCAAAAAATTGCCCGCTAGAGCCTATCGTGTTAGTTCTTCTTCTTCTAACTACGTTGAAGTATCTGTTCTTGTTCATGTATTTATTGATTATTTCATTACTTTTGTACTCATCATCATTGCAGCATCGTGGGCTATATCTGTGTACTTTGCATACCAACGGACCTGGAAGCCTTTTAACCCTATCCTTGGAGAGACTTATGAGATGGCTAACCATGGTGGAGTTACATTTCTTGCAGAACAGGTACCTTTTATGTATGTGACTCATAAGAACTCTGTCTCCCCGCACCTTTTGTATATGTTTTCTTGGAAATTTACACCAGCATTTGCAAGAACTGTTAAGTTCTTCTCATTACTTTCTTTTGCATTGTTGGGTGAACACATTTATGGGATTTTTATTTTCTCGTTTCTGTTATCTTCTCCTTATATTGGATATCTTGATGCCACATTTTTAATTTTAGGTGAGCCACCATCCCCCGATGAGTGCTGGTCATGCTGAGAATGAGCATTTTACCTATGACGTGACTTCAAAGTTAAAGACTAAGTTTTTGGGAAATTCTGTTGATGTTTACCCCGTTGGAAGGTGATCAATACATTGCAATTGTTTAGTAGATCACATTGTTATATTCTTATTGTCACTCATTGTCTATATACTTCCAACTTCCTATTGCTCCATTCATATGCCACAGTCTACTTTCCAGAGTTATTTATTCTACGTTGAAAAGATATGGTTATGTGTATTTTCTAGCTGGGTAAAAGGCATATAACAGTATTTTGGGCTCATTTAATTTGTTATGCCTTTTCCAATCTAATTACAAATATCTTGAAGAATCTGGAAAGAAGTTTGCCTGTGTCAGTTTTATAAAGAATCTTCATAAACTATTGCTATGAGATGCAGAATGTATATAGCATTATATAGTTATAGAACAAATTTCGTCTTTGCTTTACTTTTCTAGTTCCCAACAGAATTGTCATTTTACATGATTTGCTAGCAAGAAAGTTATTATAGGTTTTGCAATCATTATTTTCAGAACACGTGTAACCCTCAAGAAGGATGGTGTAGTCATAGATTTGGTTCCCCCTCCAACCAAGGTTAATAATTTGATATTTGGACGAACATGGATTGATTCACCTGGAGAGATGATAATGACAAACTTGACAACTGGGGACAAAGTTGTACTCTACTTTCAACCATGTGGATGGTTTGGGTATGTAACATCATTTTATTGTATTGTTTTCCAATTAAAGCATTTTTTATTGGTTTGTATTGGCACTATATTGGATTTAGACTCAACTGGTTGGCGATTCATTATAGTTGGACTTCAATGTATAATGAAAATAAAATGTTCGCGTAGTATCATTTTTAAAAAGTGGATTTAGGCTTAATTTAATCTTACAAAATTTGTTTATAGGATGCAGTTTGCATGTACCTTATACTAGGATAGGTTTTGATACAATATTAGAAAGTAGATTTAGATAAAACCAGTTTATGTGGTGAGGTTTGCATCCAAACTTAGATACCATAATTTGCCAATATCTCTAGTCAATATGAAATGTTTTACATACCAATTCACGTTGAGGACTGAAAACCTCAAATATGAAACTTAATATTTGTGGGTGGTTTGTTAGCCGGATACAATATGCCCAATAAACCTTATTAGGATAGACTTTCATACAATCTTAGTGAATTTAGTCTAACTCAATCCATAAAACTGACTTGTAAAGTGAGGTTTGAATTCACTTATGTATTATAATTTGACCGTGTCTCTAATTGATATGATATTTCCAACAAGTGTCATGACATGGAATCTCCTGGTGTTACCTGACTATTTAATCTGGTTCTGCAATTGCATTAAAATATGTATCCTTTGTTTGTTAAAATTGTGTTTCATTTTAAGGAGAATTAAATGACTTAAATCCCTTCCATTTCTGTTTTCTATTTCTTTTATTGTTCTCCATTCAGATATTGATTCTTTAAATAGCTTTTTGTTTCTTGATATGTTGCAGGGCTGGTCGCTACGAAGTAGATGGATATGTTTATAATTCTGCTGAGGAGCCTAAAGTATTGATGACTGGGAAGTGGAATGAGTCAATGAGTTATCAACCTTGTGATTTGGAAGGAGAGCCTCTTCCAGACACAGAATTGAAAGAGGTGGCTTTTTCTTTTTGTTTGAAAAAAAAAGTATGCAAAATGATCAGGACTAGTTATATGCTAATGGGCTATACCTTTGTTTTTACATTAGATTTTTGTTGTTTTCTTGGTCTATCGGTTGGCACGCTGGTAAAATACAGTTGTACTGAGTACTCATTAGTGGCGATGGCCAACCCTATTTCAAATGGAAAAAAAGTTATGGGAAAAGAATTCAGGGTGACCCTTGTGAATATTTCCATCCATAAACACGCTACCTACCCAGTCAATTCGAGCCATCCCTCCCTCTTTGTTATCCAATTTTTATTCAAAAGAGGAAAGGTTTTTCTCTTCTTTGCATTTCCTACCTAATATGGAAGCTGTGATTCTGTGACAGCAATTCTTTCAAATTTCCAACCATCATTAATTGATGAGTCCATTTTAGCTTTTGTAGATCAAACACTCAATTTACAAATATGATTATAAACTTCAAACTTCATTTGGATTTGACACATCAGTTAAAGAAACTTCACGATGTGATGATAGAAAATAATCTTATTTTGATGATTTATGATGCATAATGCATTATATGTCTTTCTTTTTGAAAATAAATTAACTGCGAACCAGTTGACAACACACATTTGTAATCCTTTCGTTTTGAGTGTTACTGGTGAGTTCTTTTATTAGAGGTTAGAGCTGGTGCTATCAAGTTTCAATTTAAAATGCTCCTTTAAAATAGGAAGTATTTTTAATTCAATATTTTTTTTTTTTTTTTGCTGATGCAACAAATGGTGAAGCCACTAGCAAAGTTATTTATTATTTTTATTGGTATTTTCTCTTCAAAATTTATTCTGCAGGTTTGGCATGTAGCTGATACTCCAAAAAATGATAAATTCGACTATACATACTTTGCGCATAAATTAAACAGCTTTGACACTGCTCCTAGAAAATTGTTAGCGTCAGACTCCCGTTTACGCCCAGATAGATTAGCACTTGAGATGGGTGATCTATCCAAATCAGGCGCAGAAAAGAGCAGGTAGCTTCCCTTTACTTTCATTCCTTTTATGCTTGAAAATATGTAGTTACTGTGCATTCCAAAAGTAATACAAATATAAATTTAACAGTTTTGCATGTTCAGTATTGTCTTGTACACTCTAAGATGTTGTGTTGGTTTCCCTTACACAGTTTGGAGGAGAAGCAACGCGCTGAAAAGAAAACCAGGGAAGCCAAAGAGCATAAATTTACACCAAGATGGTTTGATTTGACTGAAGAAGTCACATCAACTCCATGGGGTGATTTGGAGATCTTCCAATATAATGGTAAATACACTGAGCATAGGACTGCTATTGATAACTCAGACAACAGTGATCATGTTGATAATAAAGAAATTGAATTCAATCCATGGCAGTATGGTAATTTGTCCATAGAATGAGTAGTTTCTGTGTTTCTGGTTTTTCTTTTTATGCCAGTTAGATCATGTAACCTGTTTTATTGATTGATGATACGTGCAAGAATTTTGTTTCTAGCTCACGGTTGGCTTGTGTACATTATAGCTGCGGTTCATTATTCTGCCTTATTATTCCTTTTTTTTTCAAGCTGTTATTCATCTTGACTTTTTTATAATTGATTAGAAAACCGCATTCTCTTACTAAATAGTATGAATAATAATAATAATAACAATAATAATAATAATAATAATAATAATAATAATAATGTTGTTTTTGTCCTGTTTTTTCCCTTATTTTTCGAAGAAAAGATTCATGAGGGGCCCACAGATTTTTTTTCATTTGCATTTCAGACCTTTCAAACCCCTCTTCGTCACTATTTCATGCTTCCTAAAAGGAGTCTAATTGAACAAGTGAAAATTTTCGGCATGTCATCTAAATAAATTTTTGGCAAGCAAAACAGTGTATTAAATTTATAAATAATTTATCCTACTTCTCCGTTATAATGTATCTGGAAAAAATAATATAACATCTTAACAAATAACGTGTTGTGGAAAGAAAGATATAAGATCTTATGGGAACATGTTTGTCGTGTATTTCATAAAACTTCCGTAGACGTATTGAAAGTGAGAAAATGAGTTTTATTTTGTTACACTTGGAAAATGATATAGTTGAGAGAATAAGAACGATGGTTTGTTTTCTCAACTTCTATTACGAAATAATTATACTATTTGCATGTATATTTTCAATAATGAGAAAGATATTTAGATTTAGGATTATTATTATATTTTTTTATTATTACATTTTAGATATTATATATTTTAATGTTTAATAACTTGTAGTAGTTTTATCTTTGACAAAATTCTAATAATATGTATATATATATATATATATATATATATATATATATATATATATATATATATTTTTTTTTTT
>Ga0209489_108211_pt1 | contig 14569 bp, 7 predicted proteins | sample SiratrowhiteBW_FD_187527 | JGI IMG/M metagenome (GOLD analysis project Ga0209489, IMG submission 187527) | Root nodule microbial communities of legume samples collected from California, USA - Siratro white BW (SPAdes) (version 2) | ecosystem: Host-associated > Plants > Roots > Nodule | place: USA... | reverse complement strand
ATGACAGAAAAATAACAAGGTTAAAACCAAAACCATGCCTTTTTAATTTTTTCAAACACACATACATTTCCTGCTTTCAAGTCACAGTCTTTGCAAAATCAGTCCAACAAGACTGCAGCAGCAACTATATGGTACTATTGACCGTGAAGATCACCACCCAAAATAAATATTTCTTTAGGAATCCTAAGTGTATCACTAAGTATGACATCCGAGAACCCACAAGAAGCTAAGTGGTTAGCTCAGTTCACGTAAGTGGTTAGCTTAGTTCACCTAAGTGGTTCGCTGTGTGTAGTTTTGGAACACACGGATTTGTTTGAGGGGTGAAAACACTAAGTGGTTACCTAAGTTCAGATAAATGGTTCGTTGTGTGTCATTTTTGAAACACACAGATTTGTTTGAGGGGTGAAAGCACTAAGTGGTTACCTCAGTTCACCTAAGTGGTTCGCTGTGTCCAGTTTTAGAACACACAGATTTGTTTGAGGGGTGAAAACACTAAGTGGTTACCTCAGTTCAGATAAGTGGTTCGTTGTGTGTAGTTTTGGGACACAGATTTGTTTGAGGGGTGAAAGCACTAAGTGGTTACCTCAGTTCACCTAAGTGGTTCGCTGTGTCTAGTTTTGGAATACACAGATTTGTTTAAGGGGTGAAAACACTAAGTGGTTACCTCAGTTCATATAAGTGGTTCGCTATTTGTAGTTTTGGAACACATATTTGTTTGAGGGGTGAAAGGACTAAGTGGTTAGCTCAATTCACCTAAGTGGTTCGTTGTGTCTAGTTTTGGAACACACAGATTTGTTTGAGGGGTGGAATGTCTAAGTGGTTACCTCAGTTCAGATAAGTGGTTCGCTGTGTATACTTTTGGAACACAGATTTGTTTGAGGGGTGAAAGCACTAAGTGGTTACCTCAGTTCACCTAAGTGGTTCGCTGTGTGTAGTTTTGGAACACACAGATTTGTTTGAGGGGTGAAAACACTAAGTGGTTACCTCAGTTCAGATAAGTGGTTCGCTGTGTGTAGTTTTGGAACACACAGATTTGTCTGAGGGGTGAAAGCACTAACTGGTTACCTCAGTTCACCTAAGTGGTTCGCTGTGTCTAGTTTTGGAACACACAGATTTCTTTGAGGGGTGAAAACACTAAGTGGTTAGCTCAGTTCACCTAAGTGGTTCGCTGTGTGTAGTTTTAGAACACAGATTTGTTTGAGAGGTGAATGCACTAAGTGGTTAGCTCAGTTCACCTAAGTGGTTCGTTGTGTCTAGTTTTGGAACACACAGATTTGTTTGAGGGGTGAAATGTCTAAGTGGTTAGCTCAGTTCAAATAAGTGGTTCGCTATGTGTAATTTTGGAACACACAGATTTGTTTGAGGGGTGAAAGCACTAAGTGGTTAGCTCAGTTCACCTAAGTGGTTTGCTGTGTCTAGTTTTGGAACACACAGATTTGTTGGAGGAGTGAAAACACTAAGTGGTTACCTCAGTTCAGATAAGTGGTTCGCTGTGTGTAGTTTTGGAACACAGATTTGTTTGAGGGGTGAAAGCACTAAGTGGTTAGCTCAGTTCACCTAAGTGGTTCGCTGTGTCTAGTTTTGGAATACACAGATTTGTTTGAGGGGTGAAAACACTAAGTGGTTACCTCAGTTCAGATAAGTGGTTCGCTGTGTGTAGTTTTGGAACACAGATTTGTTTGAGGGGTCAAAGCACTAAGTGGTTAGCTCAGTTCACCTAAGTGGTTCGCTGTGTATACTTTTGGAACACAACTTTGTTTGAGGGGTGAAAGCACTAAGTGGTTAGCTCAGTTCACCTAAGTGGTTCGTTGTGTCTAGTTTTGGAACACACAGATTTGTTCGAGGGGTGAAATGTCTAAGTGGTTAGCTCAGTTCAAATAAGTGGTTCGCTATGTGTAATTTTGGAACACACAGATTTGTTTGAGGGGTGAAAGCACTAAGTGGTTAGCTCAGTTCACCTAAGTGGTTTGCTGTGTCTAGTTTTGGAACACACAGATTTGTTGGAGGAGTGAAAACACTAAGTGGTTACCTCAGTTCAGATAAGTGGTTCGCTGTGTGTAGTTTTGGAACACAGATTTGTTTGAGGGGTGAAAGCACTAAGTGGTTAGCTCAGTTCACCTAAGTGGTTCGCTGTGTGTTGTTTTGGAACACACAGATTTGTTTGAGGGGTGAAAACACTAAGTGGTTACCTCAGTTCAGATAAATGGTTCGCTGTGTGTAGTTTTGGAACACAGATTTGTTTGAGAGGTGAAAGCACTAAGTGGTTACCTCAGTTCACCTTAGTGGTTCGCTGTGTGCAATTTTGGAACACACAGATTTGTTTAAGGGGTGAAAGCACTAAGAGGTTACCTCAGTTCAGATAAGTGGTTCGCTGTGTGTAGGTTTGTAACACAGATTTGTTTAAGGGGTGAAAGCACTAAGTGGTTACCTCAGTTCAGATAAGTGGTTCGCTGTGTGTAGTTTTGGAACACAGATTTGTTTGAGGGGTGGAAGCACTAAGTGGTTACCTCAGTTCACCTAAGTGGTTCGCTGTGTGCAATTTTGGAACACGCAGATTTGTTTGAGGGGTGAAAGCACTAAGTGGTTACCTCAGTTCAGATAAGTGGTTCGCTGTGTGTAATTTTGGAACACAAACATGTGTCTCAGGGGTGGAATGTCTATGTGGTTCGCTTAAGTGGTTCGCTGTGTGTACTTTTGGAACACACACATGGGTCTCAGGGGTGGAATGTCTAAGTGGTTCGCTCAGTTCAAATAAGTGGTTCGTTGTGTGTATATTTGGAACACAAACATGTGTCTGAGGGGTGAAATGTCTAAGTGGTTCGCTCAGTTCAAATAAGTGGTTCGCTGTGTGTACTTTTGGAACACAAACATGTGTCTCAGGGGTGGAATGTCTAAGTGGTTCGCTGTGTGTACTTTTGGAATACACACATTTGTTTGAGGGGTGAAAGCACTAAGTGGTTACCTCAGTTCACCTAAGTGGTTTGCTGTGTCTAGTTTTGGAACACACAGATTTGTTTGAGGGGTGAAAACACTAAGTGGTTACCTCAGTTCAGATAAGTGGTTCGCTGTGTGTAGGTTTGGAACACAGATTTATTTAAGGGGTGAAAGCACTAAGTGGTTACCTCAGTTCAGATAAGTGGTTCGCTATGTGTTGTTTTGGAACACAGATTTGTTTGAGGGGTGAAAGCACTAAGTGGTTACCTCAGTTCACCTAAGTGGTTCGTTGTGTGCAATTTTGGAACACACAGATTTGTTTGAGGGGTGAAAGCACTAAGTGGTTACCTCAGTTCAGATAAGTGGTTCGCTGTGTGTAATTTTGGAACACAAACATGTGTCTCAGGGGTGGAATGTCTATGTGGTTCGCTCAGTTCAAATAAGTGGTTTGTTGTGTGTACTTTTGGAATACACACATGGGTCTCAGGGGTGGAATGTCTAAGTGGTTCGCTCAGTTCAAATAAGTGGTTCGTTGTGTGTACATTTGGAACACAAACATGTGTCTGAGGGGTGAAATGTCTAAGTGGTTCGCTCAGTTCAAATAAGTGGTTCGTTGTGTGTACTTTTGGAACACAGACATGTGTCTCAGGGGTGGAATGTCTAAGTGGTTCGCTCAGTTCAAATAAGTGATTCGCTGTCTGTACTTTTGGAATACACACATTTGTTTGAGGGATGAAAGCACTTAGTGGTTAGCTCAGTTCACCTAAGTGGTTCGCTGTGTCTAGTTTTGGAACATACACGATGTGAACAAACCCATGACCATAAACGAATCAAACGTTGACACCATCAACCCAGAACACATCAAGAAGCAATTTTTTTTCGCATACAGGCATAACCAGAAAGCAAGATCAAACCATGTGAATAAACCCTAAACTGTAAACGAAGCAAACATCGACACCATCAACCCAGAACACATCGACAAACCAGTTTTTATTTTGTACAAGCATAACCAAAAAGCAAGATCAAACCATGTGAATAAACCCTAAACCGTAAACGAAGCAAACATCGACACCAGCAACCTAGAACACAGCAAGATCTCATTTTTCGGATACATGCATAACTAGCAAGCAAAACCAAATCATATGAACAAACCCTAAACCCTAAACGAAGCAAACATCGACACACAACAAGCATGTTTCACACCAAAAAACCTTAGGTTTTAGGGTCAATACCACCAATGCAAACGGTAAAGCTTCGACGGTGAGCAAAAGGAACGCCAATCTTGCAAAAGGAATGCGAATCTTGCAAAAGGAACGTGAATCTGGCAGAAGGAACGCGAATCTTGCTGTTTCCTCTGTTCTCTCTCCTTCAGAGCATGCGGGGTTAATGAGTGCAATGAGAAAATGAGATCTGCTTTGCTTCTCAAATTGCCCTGCATTTTTCAGATGGCAAATGACAAAAGACATCCTTTGCAAAAAGACAAACATGAACCACGTAAGCAGAAAAGCATCTTGGTTTCTCTTTCTTTGCCATGCGGGACTACTGCCACGTCGGAGTGTCAAATGGAAGTAAGAGAAAAACCAGTGTCAAAGTATCATTTTCCTTGTTTTAATTATATTTAAAAACTATTAAAAGAATTGATTTTCAATCTCCCAAACAAAAACCCTTTTCATAAGAAAACAATTTTATTAAGCAGCTTAATTAAAGTACAACTTAGTTTCCAAGAATTGAAGTTTCATTAAGTAAAACATGCTTATAAAATAAAAAAAACATCCAAAATCTGAATCTATCTAATATTCTAATGTTGTGTCCAATAATAGTGTACAATTTTTTAACCAAATACATAACATTTTCACCAATCTTGTCACACAAAATACAACACAAATCTCAAACATTACAAAAGTACAAAATTGTTTTGAAGAACTTCTCTTTTGTATCAGAAGTGATAATATTTTCATTTACTTGTTCAATTAAGCAATTTCATTAACAATACACGTGTCAGTTTCATGACACATGTCATATAAATAAAGCTCATTCACCCCATGTTACAAGGATTAGTCCACACATTATCAAGTCAAGACATATACACAGTTACATATTGACAATCAATTATGTATTTAAAGATTCTTGATATTTAAAAATTACAATAAATTTTGATTAAATTGAATCAGAATAAATAAAGTCAATCAAAGGAAATAAAAATATTATTGAAAACATTTTTGAAAGGTGTTAAAAGTATTTTCTTGGTAGCTTGTGAAAAAGTAATCCTCTCACATAAATCATCATGCTTTACCCATTAATGTTAAAGATTAAATGTATACTATTGAGATATTCTAAATTAAACCATGAAATATATTTTCAGTGCCTAACTCTTCCAATAAATATAGTTTCAGAATTTGGAATTTGAGTAGGTTTCAGTTCTCTAAATTAAAAAGTAAAATAAAAATTTCAAAAACACCTTTTTATTTTGAAGAATTACTATATTTAGAATTTATTTTTAAATTTCTTTTCATCAATAAGTAGTCTATAAAACAATTTGGATGATAATTAAGGATAACAAATAAATTGTCTTAGTAGATATTATCCGCATTCTTCTTAATTTGAATGGAGAACTTTTCTTTTATCTGAGTATTGATAATATTTGATTTTTTAAAATTAGTATGAGGATAAAGATAAATACATATATAATTAGCTTATTTCCATATTTATTTTGATATCTATTTTTATTTCCATTCTATCTTTATTTTAAAGTATTAAAAAATCTTTAATTTATTAAATAATTTAGAAATTTATATTTAAATTTTATATTTTACAGATCATACATTTAATTATTATTATTATTCTTTTATAATTATTTAATCTTTATTCAAATCATATATGATAATCTTTATATATATATATATATATATATATATATATATATATATATATATATATTAATAAGAGATAAGAATGAGATAAAAACATTTATACATTTTGAATATGAAGATGGTGATAAAGATAAGAATATGAATGGTCAAATTCTAACCTATTGTCCATATAACAATTAGAATTTAGTAAGAAAAAGTTAATAACTTACCATTGTTTTTAATAATTTTTTTAATTGGCTGTCATACACTCAGTGTTTCTTAAGTAAAAACTTATTTGGTTCTGCATTCAATAAAATTAATTATCTTAAATTTATTTTCACAAAATTATCAAAATACAAATCATTCTAATTATAATCAGTTATTTATACAATCAATAAGTAAAATAATCTAACTTTCCCATTTATTTTATACATATATTGAGTATTAAATGTGAAAAGATTAAATAATATTTTTTTTCAAAATTTCATATCCTAAAAATATATTGATGGAATCTTTTGTTTTAGAGTATAAAAAAAAATAAAAAGAAGAATGAAGTTTTGTATGGGTGTGTGACAGTGCCAGGTAACCCTGTGCGTGGCAAGAAGGGAAGGCCACAGAACTCGGTTTTTCAGCTCTAAATTTCTTCCCTTTAGCATTCTCTCTTCTTCCATTTTGTTTTCAACACTCATCCCTCAAACCCCAAACCCTAACACAACTCAAGGTTCGTCAATCTTTCTCTTTTTCATTTCCAACTCTCACTCCTCTGCTTTCTTATTTCTCTTTCTTTTAAAAGTTATACACTTCCCATCATCATCTTTTTTTTTGTTTTTGGTTTAATCTTTTCACTTTTCCTTCCTAATGTATTATTTAATTGTGATAAATAGTAGTGAAGATATTTCCGAGTGCATGACTAATTGGTGCATATATGTGTGTGCTTATGTATAAATAAATTCAATTTCTAATGTGAACAGCTTTGATCAGATGGCCTCCAAACGAATCAACAAGGAATTGAAAGACCTGCAGAAGGATCCTCCTGCATCCTGCAGTGCTGGTATGTTTATCTGCTCTTTTGCTCTTTCTTTTGTTTTTGTTTCCCTTCTGTTATACAATGAAAATTTTACTCAAACATTGAACGATTCAATATCGTAATTTCGGAGAAAAATTGTTTCTGGGCAAATGTATAGACTATGCTTTTTTTAAGTTATGGCTGTAGTTGTGGTTTTGGTTGTGATCAGCAATTTGCAGTGGTTTCAAAAATATTGAAATTGGGCTAGAAATTACGCTTTATGTAGACTGTTTTTTAGTAGCATGGTATTGACTGTTACTAAGAATGGATGACACCAACATTTTAAGAAAGGTCCGTGGCTGCAATTTCAATCGCAAAGTTAAGGTTTTTGGTGTCTGCTACAGTAATTGTGGCCGAATTTTCGGTAGTAATGTCTATAACACTCCACAATTTGTCTATAACAATTTTCACTGTTGTTATCCACAATTTGTCTATAACAATTTTCACTGTTGTGTTAGATTGTTTGGTGTCAGCAACCACAATTGTGATCAAATTGTCTATATATGTCTGCTACTTCCCTGAATATCCAAGAACATGAAAAAACTACCTTGTGACATCAATTTAAAACCTTGAACAGATGTTGGTTGATATTGCTCTGTGATAAACTACGTTATGTTTTTTATTTACTTTTATAGTATTGCTTGACAGTTTTGTTATGATTACTCTGTTTTGTACACACCTGAGACTAGGGGTATCTTTTGTGTTGCTAATTATCACAATAATTCATCGAAGTCTATAGAATACAGCCAGACAGTGTGACTCTTCTTCTAGTAAAATACAAAATTTGAAAACTTCAACCCTGATTATGCAGTTGATTTTTATGTTGGTAAATAAAATAAAATAATGCCAGGTAGTAAAGAACTAGGATAGGACTCCAATTATTATCGTTTGCTTCAAACCTGTCAGAACTTTTGGACTGTTCTTTGTCCATCAGTGTCTGAATAATTGAACTTTTATATTCAGGTCCAGTGGCTGATGACATGTTCCATTGGCAAGCTACAATTATGGGCCCTGCAGATAGCCCATTTGCTGGAGGTGTGTTTCTTGTGTCAATTCACTTCCCTCCTGATTATCCTTTCAAACCACCCAAGGTAAATCAAAACTCTACTATCCTAATTCACAATTATGTTATGTATATGTCTATATCTATGCATGCACTGGGACTGCTTGTTCTTGTTCTAACTATGATTTTTTTTTTTTTTTTTTTTTTTTTTTTTTTTTTTTTTTTTTGTATCAATGAATTTCATTAGAGTTTTGCATTGACTAAATTTCAATTGAAGTTTATATTTGATGAAGGACCAAGTAAGGCAAATACATTATCAATTATAGTGGATTGAACTATTTGTTGTGGACTTGCAGTGTAATGTATCTGATTTATTCATCTGCTCGTTGGTTGTCCGCTCTTGTTTAATTTTGTTAATTTTTTTAATCATTATCAGTTGTAGAAATGGTTAGTGGTGAGTAGAGAATCTTCAAGGATTATAGACATAATCACTTCCAAATGCAAGTTTTTTTACTATACGTATTCGTTATCTCTTTGTTTGTTAAGGTTTCATTCCGCACAAAAGTTTTCCATCCTAATATCAACAGTAATGGTAGTATCTGCCTTGACATTCTCAAAGAGCAATGGAGCCCTGCCCTCACAATATCCAAGGTAATCTATCTGATAATTTCTTTTTTTAGTTTTTTTGTCGGAGATATACTTAAAATGTTAAAATTTTGTAGGTCCTTTTGTCTATATGTTCTCTGCTGACAGATCCCAACCCAGATGATCCTCTGGTGCCTGAGATTGCTCATATGTACAAAACTGATAGACCCAAGTATGAGGCCACTGCCCGGTCATGGACTCAAAAATATGCGATGGGCTAAGTCATGGGTTGATCTGCTACATCCTATTTTCCTTATTCTCTACCATAGTTACTTCCCTTACTTTTCTACAATAGTAAATAAATAGTGTTGAATTGGTTTTAAACAGATATGATATGTATGTACTCTGTTCTATGCGAGTCCTTTGAACTTTAAAATTGAAAAAGAAGTTTCAGATGCAAGATAATTTTCATTTAAAACGTAATGTTTCTTAACAAAAATAAATCAATATCCTTGTGAATCTTATAAGTTTCCTTCAATTGTTGGAGAAAATCTTGTATGATAATCCAACCCATGTCTGTCTTTTTGTTTCAACGTGAGATTGAATGAATGTAGAAGTGTAGGGAGTATTATTTAGAAGGACATAGGACGTTAGAAAACATAGTACTTTGGATATCAAACAATAATAGAAGTAAACTATGGAATTGAGTTATTTGGCAAAGAACAGATGGGGTATATATATCTGGTGGTGGTGGGAGGTATGTACAAGTTTTGGACTAAAATAATTTACTAATAAGTTATAATATTATTTTGGCTAGACAGAAATGAATAATTAATTTTCTTACTTAGAAATAATTGATATGGAAACAAAATAAATAAAACAAGCTACAGAATAAAAAAATAATGCAATTAATATTATAGCAAATGTCAATATTTATGTTTTTTATATTTAATTTTAAAATGTATGTCCTCCTTCTAATATCGATATATTCCTTGTATTTTTCTTTTCCTTTTTAACTTTATATTTTATGTTTACGATAGAATTTAAGTTCTACCTTTACCTGTCTTAAAATGACAACTTTTTACTGGAAAACATATTGCTTACACAATTTTTCCTTACACAATTTTTTCGTAGTAAAAATCTTCTCATGTTAGCTTCTTCAAATCATTTTTGTAGAATTTTTAACTTTAAATTATATTTTTCATAAATGAATAAATTAGTTTTGCTCATCGAGAAGATATAAGTTTTTCATAAGAGTTTGTTTAAATTATATTTTTAATTTACAAATGTTCTAGCTTTAGCCTATTGAGAAATTTTTTTATCAAGTATAAATGGTTATCACATATACGGACGAGTATAGATTAAATTTATGGTATTTTCTTAATAAGTACTCATTCAAATATGAGGCAAGCATGATAAACTCATACTTACGCTAATCTTTTTATTGTTATTGATTGTTCCAGTTTATGGTGGATTATGCACTCTCTTCTTTTTCAAACTATTAGGTTTGTCTGAGCTCATAGTTATATTGTGTATCTTCTCCACGAAATTATACTCAAAATAAAAAGTGTAATCTAATTACTTGTTAAGGTGTCCGTCCATTATGTTCTTTGAATTAGTGTTAAATGCATAGAAACTCTTTCCTAAATATCACCCAAAATCAGGTATTTAACCACAAAATCAATCAGTCAACAAATCAGGAAAGGAAAAAGTAATTCCCATCCTATGCTTCAAAATGAATATATAATTTGCTATATTTAAAATTTTCTATTACTTCATATAAATTTTGAAATTTTAAAAAAATCTATTATATAACTTTTACAAAAGTAAAGTATTTAAATTATAACTTTACCTCATAATCATGGTTCATCTATTTATTATTAATCATAACTTGCAAAGACACACATAAGCATTAAAAATAAATATTTTTTAAAAAATTGAAATAAAAACGCAATTAAATAGAATCAAAATAGAATTAAAGACAGTAAAATTATGAACAAGATTAAATAAAGAAAACCAGATTAGTTATTTTTTTTTTTCGATTAAACCATCAGTTTTCACCTGTTAAATTGATTCTAAATATATTAGAGTAACACTAAAAAATCTAGGTGAAATTCATACAATAAATAACTCAATTATATAAAATTAAGATCTAATCAAATAATTTTCCTAAACTCTAATAATTATTAGATTTGAATTTTATCAGTTGCAAAACAAATCTAAACAATTCATAATCTATCTTTAGATCAATTGTGAAATTGCTGTAGAAAGTAATCCTCTGGCCTTCAAGCTTCCATAGCGAACTTCATAGACTGTGATGTGAGCAATACAAAGAAAGAAGGTAAAAAATAGAAAGAAAATAAAAAGGTAAACCTAAGCATAAAAAAGAAAGAATAATGATGTAAATTGGAAAAATGTTTATTTTCAATTATTATTTGTGTTTAATTAGAGTCTCATTAATCAATTTAAAACCTCTTATTAGTAATAAATAGATTGGTTCCGGTTTTCAGTCAAGGCTATAATTATGAGTTCAATTACAAACCTTATATTCTAATTCCATATGAAAACATACAAAATTTGAGTAAACTTGAAAAAAATCATATAAAATGGTGGAAAACTTCAAATGTTAGTAATCATATACCCATTTGGAAATACCAGAAGGGAAGAATCCAACGCAATATATATATATATATAGACACCAAAAGTATAGTAAAAAGAGTAATAAATACCCGAAAATAGTCCTTTTCAAATTTTCATGTGCTTTTAATTCAACCTAACAAAAGATACTATGCATTCTTATTGTTTGAACAAATATGGAATACCACATTAAAATAAGACAAAAATGATAAATATTTCCATAAATAAGACAAGAAATAAAATTTTTGATTGTAACGATTCATTCAACAACAGTAAGTAGCTAACAAATTAAGTTTGTTAAGGTACCGATACATGACCATGAAAATAGGTGATACATTTGTATAAAACAATAACCAATACAAATGCTGAATTTTAAAATTCAATAATTTTCCGTTAATATATTATGATGCTAAATGCTAATTATTATTTTTAACATTGTAACTATCTGGTAAATTTATTATACACCACCTATTAATTTAATATTTATTATAATTTAATTGCTATGCGGTATCTAATAAGATAGAGGTGAGACACTGGAAGTAGAAGAGACACAAAAGGGAAGAGAGAGAGGAAAGAAAGAGAATAGGATAAAAGAGGGAAGAGAGTAGTTGAAGAAGATAATGAAAAGGGTATTTATGTAACTTTTAGAAGAGTGTAAATAGCAAAAACATAGTAAATTTTTGGAGGGTAAGGAGACAAGTTTTTTCTGAAAGGGGTCCGAAAAGAGGGGCCCCAAGTGATTTGAATTTATTCGACTTTTTTTAAATTACTCGGAATGTCTCCAGAAACCCCCTTACCGACATTGGTTGAGATACAAACTTCACAACAACCTAACAAAACAAAATACAAAATCAATTATATACCAAATCTGTTCACATGAGTATCTAAGGTGCCTTTCATAAATCTTGTGTTTAAAAAGAAATTAAATTATAGAATTTTTTAGTTTTCAAAAATTAGTTTTTTGTTTATTATAATTTTTATTTTTAAAGTCATAAACAAAAAAAAAAGTCATTATTAAAGATAATAAAAATGTTTTTTTAACTGAAAATTAAATTATTAATTTATTATTTAAAATATAATTATAAAAGTGTTTAAAAAAATAAAAAACACAAACTCAGAAATCTCGTGACCCTTCGTCACCCCTTCTTGAGTGTCAGACTTACCTTAGCAATATATCTGTAACACGCCGCTCTGCTCTGTTCAGACCTAAATATTAACTTTTTATACCTACGCTTATTATCGTGAATCATTAAAATAAGTTGACTATATTTTTAATTTTCATGAAATAAACAAGTCTTTATCTTTATAAAAATATCATCCTTTTTAATTTGAAGTGATTATTCTTGCTCTCTAATATTTATTTTAATCATAAAAAATTAAAAACATTAAACAAACTTTAGAGACATCACTTATTAACATTTCATCATTCGTAACTATCACATTCATTTGCTTGATATAAATAATTATTAGATGATTGACAATTATCACATAAGTATTATATAAAAATTAATTATTTTCAGATTAAAAACAAAAAAAAACATAATAATTTCTTTTTTATATAAATTAAAAATATATTTTGGTTTAATAAATTTTATGGAATTTTGTTGAGTTGTTGATTCACAACCTAATCAATTGTATTTTACATTTTGTGTAAAATATGTTTATATTAACTACTTAATAATGTTCTGGATAGAAATAGTTTCAAAAGGAAATACTTTATTATTCTTTCATTTTATGATAATTAATTTTAAAAATATATTTTAAATATTATATTTTAGATTAATTTTAATATTAATAATGTATTAAAATAAAATTCATACATTTATCCTATTATTATTTTTATTAAAATACATTAACAGTATAAGAAAAATATTTTTTCATGTAATCATAATTTGATTTTTTGAAATGATATAATCATAAATTATTATGATTTTAAATTGTTGACTTTTCTCATAGTGATGATGGATTAAACGTAAAAAATATAAGAATGTAAGAATTAAAATCAGATCTATAATCTTTTCAGGAATTAAAAAAGGAACATATTTAGTCCTTCTATGTTTAACTGAAATACATTCATACTGTAAAAAAGTTACATTCTGATGCAACAATAAAAAGTAACATTCTGATGCAACAATAAAGTATGATGTGATTCAAAAACTTGACTTTTTAAATAATTACTGCAAAAGTTATAATTTTAAAATAATAAATATGCAGTAAATTTTTTTATAAATTAATAATATATCTCGGTTTTCTTATTTCTAGTCAATACAACTCTAATTTTATATATAGTTCTTTTTCGCTGTTACCGGTAATAATTTTAAACATTTTTCATATAAGTATAACTGCATTCGTTTATTTATTTATTTATTTGGGATTGGAACTAACATTGTTTATTGTTTATTATTTATTATTCATTTATTTGATATTTAGTTCTCATTTTTTTATATGAATTAAAAGAAGTCCAAGCACATGTCTGTCAGTTTGTGTTTTCTTTTATGTCTTTAAACAATACATCAATTAATTGTGTATGTGTAAAATATTATAAGAAATAACATATAATCACAGATGGGAAACAATCTAGGAATTGATGAGAAATAAAAAATAAATAAAACTGATATATCTTTTTGAAGAAAAAAAAAAAGAAAGAAATTTGAAATAATAAAATTCATATTTTATTTTTCATAGATTATCGTTTGCTTATATTGTATGTTTCTTTTGTATTTTAATTAAATTAAACAGCTTTATTTACACTTTTATTTCTATTCTTTTTTCCGTCAAAAGAATCTAACTGATTTATTTAACAATGTAAAACTATATTATTTATTTTGAAAGATAAATAAATTGATAAACTTAATTTCTTTTTATATTCTAAAATTAGTTTATGCATGAATTACTTTTAAAAATAAGTTTAGTTTATCCGTAAATTCAATTTAAATTATGGAAAACAAATATTTTTTTAATATTTTCCCAATTAATTTATGTGTAAGTTAAATTTAACTTACGAAAAAATTAAAATTAATTTGCTATTATTTTTCACTACTACAAGAATTTATAAAAAGGTTTGTCCAAATATAATAATTGTTTACGTTTTATTTAAGGAAATATAGTTTGCAATAATCCTTTAAAAAATATGTAAACCAGTAAGATATATTGTTGTATTACATATATTTAAATTTAATAAAATTGTAAATCTTCATCAATGTTATTTTATTTATAATTTTTAATTAATTAGAAAGGATAATTTAGAAACTAAAACGCAACATACTGTCAGCATACCTATAGTATTTATTTCTAAAATCTTTACATTTTAGTAGTTATATTTGGAATTTACATATTTTAGTCTGTCTATGTATACTTTTTATTTGTTTTAGTCTTCCTTAAAAAATTATTTTAGTTCCTCTTAAATAACGGAAACTAAATTGAATTGAAAAAACAATTTTAATCACGATTGTGTTCTCCTATTTGTTTTTTTTTTTTTTTTCAATTCACAATTTT
>Ga0209489_108207_pt1 | contig 14572 bp, 7 predicted proteins | sample SiratrowhiteBW_FD_187527 | JGI IMG/M metagenome (GOLD analysis project Ga0209489, IMG submission 187527) | Root nodule microbial communities of legume samples collected from California, USA - Siratro white BW (SPAdes) (version 2) | ecosystem: Host-associated > Plants > Roots > Nodule | place: USA... | reverse complement strand
AAGTTTTATCACAAGTCACATTCAATCCATCAAACAACAAGCAAAAATTCTTGCATACTATTTTCTAACATCATTACTCAAATAAGGTCTATTAATCACACAAAAATCAAGATAATCAAACTTATTTAGTGCTCAAGGACCAGTCAGACCTGCAAGAAAGACTTGAGCACCGATAATCACATATTCAAGTTTTTATCTTTGAGTTCTATTTAAAAGTAACTAAATAGTGTAAAAATAAGTTACTAGCTTCCCTTACCTGGTGACAATTTCCCAAAACAATTCCTCCAAACTAGCTAGTGGCACTAACTCAATCTTTAGGATCTAGAACAAGTCATCAGAACAAAACCAAATTTCAGTATAATCTTAATTAAGTTGAGAGAAATACTTTTCTCAACTGTCCCTACTAATATTGATGATAAAAACCTAAGGAAAAACAGAGATTAAGGGATCTTTAGAGCAAATATGGACTTACTCTATTTGAAATTCTGATCAGTTAGAAATGATCCTTAACTCCTCAGGTACTGCAGAGTATGATCAGATTCTAAAACAGATGACGTATGGAGGGAAAAAAGTTAGAGAAAAGAGAAAGAGATTTTGAAAATAGAAGAGGGAGGCATGGAGGAGAGAAAAAAAAGAAAATATACTTCTAGAGGTGCAGGGGCATCACATGAAGTGCACTTAAATAATTTATTAAATTTTGTGCGTGTTCTTAATGAAAGAGTGTGAATTGTGTTCTTTCCACATTTAATAAAAGTTGAATCTTTACCAATAAAATTTATAAAATCATGATAACGATATGGTGGGATGAATTCCTCGTGTGTATTAATATAAGATGTATTAGTTATTTTGTGCTATAAGTCATTGATCAAATTATAAGGTTTAACTTGTTATACTATCAACTAGGAAAAATTATAATTTAATTATAGTTATAAATTTTTGACTTAATAATAAAAATAATTTATCTAATAGTTAGTATTAGAGTCAAAATAATGATTGCAATTTTTTATTAAATAATTAAAATTTGATTGGTAAATTTTTATCTAAAATAAGCTAATTAAAAAAATACTATGACACTATTATTCATAAAAAAGTTAGATTGTATCGAGTTAGATTCAGAGGTTTACACATGTCATATCTCATTCATATGTTCTGATTGGGTTCGTATTTCAAACTTCGAATACTGTCTGTCCTGACCAGTTCCTATCTCAAACCTCAGTACATTTCTCATATGTACAAGATTAATCCATATGTTTTATTCTAATAAGCTCATATATATAACCTCAGACATGGCTATATGAACCTCCCTTCGACTCTTAATCTTTGTCTATATGAATCCAATATACTAGTAGAGTCATGATACATCCTTAGATAGATCAAATCTCCAAACAATGCACATCATAATAATCTCAACACGAGTATCTCCTTTTCCTGAAGATATTACGTCTCGATGACACACCCACATCATTCACAAACATAGATACTACATCATACCATACATAAACATTCATTTAATTTAATTCAAAATTGATTTAATTCATATTTAATAAAATAAATAATTATAATATCCATTTAAACTAGCTTTCCTTATCCAAATTCCCAAGAAAAATAATTACAATATCTATAAAAAATACAAAACTAGCTTCCGATATCCAAATTCATAACACAAATAATTACAATATCTATAAAAACATAGAAAACTAGTTTTTCTTATTCAAATTCACAATAAAAATAATTATAATATCTATAAAAGCATACAAAACTAGCTTCCCTTATATCTATAGAGTAGAAATACTTAAAGAACTTTCAAAAACTTAAAATTACATGCAATCTAACTCTATTCAATGTCAGGAATTTAGGGGATGACATCTGATAGTCAAAGTTTGATAAAGAAAGAAAGTAGAATTTTAGAGAAAAGACAAAGAAAAGATAAAGAACAACTTTGTTTAGAAAAAGAGTTGTTAATTTTTATAATCAAAATATCTTCTTATAAATAATTAGTGGTTGTTATAAAATAAAGACTAAATAACTAATGTTTATTTACTTAAATAACTTTTCTGTAAATAAAAATATTCAGATATTATCTTATTTATCTATAAAACTAAATTTTAGGTTAATTTTTATTCTGAAACTATATTTTAAGATATTACATCAACTAGGTTTTACATCTTTCTTTAATGAGACATTAGCATAAGATGTTTCCTTTGTTTTTGTTTTTTTTATATGGTCAACACCAAACATCTAATTAATCCTTTAAAGAACATTAAAATAATAAATAAAAAAGCAAAATGAAGATGAAACAAAGGTATAAGAATGGCTTTCTTAAAATTCTCAATGTGTTACATAAGATTGGTCCATCCTTCTTATTTTATGAAAAATTGTGTCAGCCACAAACAATGTGACAACTGCATTTGCGTTTGTTACTGGGAAGATTTTCACAAGTGCAACCGTGAGGCATGGCACTTGCTCCTAATCGGTCAAGGAATTCTTCAAAGCAGCTAAATTGTGAAGTCCCCAATGGACATTGCCCATCAAACACCAGAGATTTCGGACAAGTCTTGAGTTGTCCTGTTTATTCCAACATCACAAAAACATCAAAATCTGTAAAATGGCAAAAAAAATATCACCTGATAAAACAAAAATCACAAATGATGATGACAGTGGTACCTTGAGTTTGGCTGAAGAGGGCAAACAAAGCCAACACAATGAAAACACTGCTCTGTAACTTTGTCATTTTTCTCTACTTTTTTTTAAGTGATTGAACACTGTTGCATCTGAATGATGCTTATATAGATGTTCAATGAGGTCAAACTCTTGAGGTCTTGGGGGAGGCTTTTCTTGTTCATTACTTCCAAACCAGTTACTTTGGAAAAACTAGCATGCTTTTTTATTATCAAATAATTTATCACACAATACAACTCATTATTCCAATTTTTCAGCTATTTAATTACGTTAAGAATGATGTACAAGATAGAAAAATTATTCTAGTTAGGATATTTCAATGATGATTTTAATATTTATTCTTGAAAATTGGACCAATTTAAGTATTAATGGTTGAATGAAAATTTTAAAATATTATTTTGGTCAAATAACTGAAGTTGATTTGATTTATTCCCTTTGTCTCGTAATAAGAGTAATTTTAATATTTTTAAAAAATCGATTTGGTTTATGTTCTCATTTTTTAGAAGAACTTTGACTTTATTTTTAAAAAAATTCTTAAAATAGATAAAAAAGTTATTCCTCCGATAAATGAATAAATCGTACTATTTTAGTATGATTTTTTTAATAAAATTATAATTAAATTTATCTTAATTTGATATAATTTCAATCATCATTTATATTTATTTTTATTTAAATAAAATTGTGTTACCATAATATAATATCTTATATATGGTATCGTAAATATGATATGATTTAATTATTATAGAAATAATTTTTTTATTCATTTTAAAATTTTTTTTACAAAATTACACAAAGGGAAAAATGTCACTTTTTTCTTTCTAATTTTTGTGTTTAAATTAATTACTCTGTTTGTTTATCTCACGTAAAATAATGCATGTATTTTAAAAATGTAACGTGTTTCTAATAACGTTATTTCAAAAAAATAGTATACTTATTGTGAAACAACTTGAAAGCGCAACAATTATGAAACGGATAAAGAAAACTGTAAACGCAGCATGTGAAACGTTACGTGATTTACTTTATTACTCGCTTATTAATTATTATTCAGGGTACATAATATAAAAATTATCTGATGTTTTCTATAGAAATGTTTCCACTAATATACATGTTTAAATATTAATTTTAAGGCAAGTTGACTTATTTAATATAAATTTGATTAGTTTTTATTTGAAATTCTTTTAAAGGATAGAATTGTTATTAAAAAGAGTAGTTTGATCAAATCTGGTGGTTGAGAAAGAATTCAAAGTATTATATCTATTGTTAAACAAAATCAAAAGGAATAAAAATTAATAATATTTATCAATAATTAACTTATATAAAGGATGATAAATAAATAATATTTATTATAATATTCATTTTATAAGATTAGTTATATCTCATGTTTGAGAATATGAGAATTAATAAATAAATGTAAGACAAGATTTGGATAATACAACAATATATTTAGCAGTAATTTTGTTCTTTGCTTAGAAACCTGTCATTTTGTTTCATCATAACATCATACATTAATTAAATATTTATTTTATATTTAATAGAATAAAGCACATATAAACTATTTATTAAAGTTTACACATGTCCTTAAATAAAGGGTGTAAATCATGTTGTTCCATATTTAATAAAAGTTGAATCTTTACATATAAAATTTATGAAATTATAATAATTATATAATGGGGTGAATTCGTCATATATATCAATTATCTTATGTCATAAATTAGTCAACGGAGTTTGAAAATACTAATTGAATTATAACGTTTAGACTATTACACTTGCTGTGTAAAAAAAAATTACAATTTAACTGTCAATTACAATTTTTAATGTAATAATAAGACTTTATTCAACAATTAGTATTAAAGTTAAGATGTCCTGTACGATTTCTAATTAAATTTTTTATTCACGTAACATATTTGATTTTTGATTGAGGAATAGTAATAACTTAATTAATTAATTGAATAGTCTTACTATATAAATTAATTAATCATATTAAAAATAACTTCCAAATTATAAAAAAAAATATTTTCTTATTACAGTTGTCTTTCATGAACTTATGTCATATTGTAAAGGAATAATATATTATTAATAATCTAGCATTTGATCTTACAAGAATTTACAAGAAAATAAAATAAAATATTGAAAGATGGAGTTACTATATAATGTATGAGACAAGCTTCGAGAGGCCCTCCTTTGGACAACAAAGAATAAAGAAATGTTCCCCCAAATGATGCTCCAAACACAATAAAAAGAATAAACAAATACTTATTGTACTATAAATTGATTAAACTATCCACACCATCCCAATAACAAAAACCAGTTTCGAGAGAGAAAAAGTTTGCAATTTTGTAAAAAAGCAGTAAAAAAGAATGAACTGAAGCAGAAGTGGATTAGGAGAAGGTGGTTTCAAAACATGAGTTCTCCCATTAAATAATATAATTTATCATAAATAATAATAATAATAAATTTATAAGATATAATTAATTGACTTAATTACTCTTTTAGTTTTATTATTAGTTTCTTTTATTTAATTTATTCATAATATAAATAAAACATTCAATTAACTCACTTAATTTTTAAGGCTCAATAGGGTCATCACTTTTTCTCAAATTATTTGTAAAATTGTTAACAATCAAAATATTTAACGCTTTAATTTATGCATGTTACAATTTAGAATCAACATATGTGATGACCATTTATAAAACTAATAACGTATAAAATATGAATATTTATGACGGGTAACTTGAATAATTCTTTTTCTTTATGTGAATGAGATGGGAGTGGATAATAGCATGCGTATCCATTATCTACAATTATGCAATTACTTAATGTCTTTTTATTATTATATTATGTTTATAGAAATTTTATGTTTTGAAGTGCGGTTTTATTTGAATTTATATTTAAAAAAATTAATTTTAGATAATTTAAACAACTTTGTGTTTTTCCCAAAAAAATTAAAAAATTTTATATAGGTGAAAAAGAGCTATGGTCGTTAAACTATTGTTTAAGAATAATTGATAAAAAATTCAAAAGATTATTTTCAAATTTTCTAAAATTTACAAATTCATAACGTTAGATAGATACACTAAATCTTTAAGCTAAGGCATGATTTTTTTTCTATACTCAAAATATCACCTTGGATAATGAAAATAAATGTATAAAAGATGTGCATTTTAGAAGTTTTATTCGTTTATTATTTTGTAAGAAAATTTGATATTATTAACTGATAAACTTAGTTGATAATATAAAAATTCCTCGATAAATATTTTTTTAGAATAGTAACTTATATAATTTCGTCATAATTATTGACAAATTTATTATATTTTTCAGTAATTACGGATAATTTTATATTTGTCAGTAATTCTTAATAACTGTATAGTCTTCAATAATTACTAATAATCATATATCCATCATAATTACTGATGAAATTATTATTTGGTAATTGTGGACAAAATTATCCGTCCTTAACTTTATTTGAGACATTCTTGCTTCATACATATACTTATCCGGCTAAATATTTCATCAATAAATGATATTTTTTCTTGCTAAAGGTAATGAAGGAAAAAATTGTTGGTAATGTAATAACTTGTAGCTAACCAAACTAATTATTCCATCTACCTTTATACGATAATACTCACAAAATTGTCACATGCATAATAAACCTTTAAATTGTACTATATGGCCAATAAAAAAAACAGATTATACCAGTTACTGGCTATTTCCACATGTCACATATTATACAGGTCATCCATGTTGATATGTTATAGGCCACTCTCACATATCAGTCCCTACACTTGACTTGTATTGAGAAAAACCGTTTAACTTCTGACAAAGGAACAATTTTCAATAAACATTACATTAAGTTTTTCCTCTTTGACAAAAAGAAAATTGAGTAAATCTTACATCTTTCCTGACAGAAGATAAAGAACAGTAATCATGTCTCTGTTAGAGAAAACCTTACATATTCTCTCTAACATAAAGCAAGTAAATAGTCATTACTTGTAGTGTTATAAATAGCGAATGGTAACAAAAGGAGAAGGTATGTGTTTTTATCTAATTTAAGTCATGTTAAATCTTTTATAACTCAGTACTTACTTAAGTATTGGAGTGTCTTCTACAGGTACTTCCCACTTGTTCCACACACCAAATATCTATCCAAATAACAACAAAGGAGTTATTGGAATTATTGATATCTTGAAAGTATTGTTATTACCTCAAAGTCTTGTACCAACAATAATAATGTATAAAATTGTTCATTTTTATATTGTTAAGATAATTGAACTAAATTCTTTACTTTAATTGTTTGTTTTAATCTTTATCATTCAACCAACTTTCAAAATCAATATACCAATTTCATCGTTTAGAATTAATTCCTCTAATTAAATCTAGCTTGTTGATTTAATTATATGGTAATTAAGTTTAATTTAAAGGTAATGATTTATAATTAAGTTCTTTTACACATGGCATATATATGCTAATTCATCAATATTTATTAAATAAATAACTAATATATTAATATTTATTAATTAAATAATCATGAGATTAGTATTGTTATTTACAAAATTAATAAGCTAATATTAATTCATTAAATAGTTCATAAATGAATGTATTGTTAATTTAATAGGTTATAAATCAATATTTATTACTTAATAGTTGAAGATTAATAATTATTAATTAAATAATTAATATATCATTAATGAAATAATTAATATATCATTAATGAAATAATTAATATATCATTAATGAAATAATTAATATATTATTAATGAAATAATTTATATGTCAATATTTTTTAATTAAATAATTACTACAGTAATGTTTATTAATTTTAATAATAGATTAATATGTGTTAATATGAATAAACTTTTTTATTACCTAATTTACCGAGAGACTCACATAAAGTAACTTCACTAACAAATTTCATAAGAGATATTTTATCTATTTTATAACAAATATTACCGATGAATATTACTTATAAATATTTTGTGTAATATATAACAAATATTAACAATAAATATTATTTATTGAGGTTTTAGTTGTTAAGGTTTTTGAACGTTTTTTATTAGTCTAAATAAAAGATAATTATTTTTATCTCAGTACTTCATTTTTGTGTCTTAGCATTTGAGTATTAAGTTAAAATGAAATTCAGTAATAATTTGATATTAAATCTAAACAGGTTAAAAAAAACATAATTGAATCTGTTTATTGAGTGTGTCACTTTATATGGACTGTAATTTATAAATAATAAAATTTGATCCTTGAATTGGACCTTTATTATTAGAATGACATTTATAATTTCAGATAATAAGTAAATTACTTTTCATATCTCAATTTCAATTTGGACCTAAAATTTATCCCTTGACCTATTCGGATCAATAGACAGATTAACTTTTCTAATAAGTTTTAATAACATTCAATGTCATTATTGATGGATGTTTTATCTGATGAAAATTTTCATCGATATAATTCATAGCTAAATTTTTATCCATGATACGCTAATTCTGATAGATAAATATCAATTGCTAAAGGTCTGTCGATAGTTTCTAATTTTACTCTAACTACATCAGTACTAAAACACATTTTCTTTTATTAATATAAAGAAAACGAGTCATGTTTTACAATTTTTTTTATGTTACGAGCTGTTATTGTTACTCCTGATTATAAGAAAATAAATTCTAAAACATAAAAATTTAATGCTTTAATTTCATAAAAAAAATATCAGAGCAATCAGTGAAAATATATTTTTTTTTGATAGTGATAGACAAGTGAGATCAATTGCGAGTATATGCTACCTCCTTTAGGTTGTGTTTGGTTGGACTGATTTGGTAAGATTTACTGTTAAAGAGGATGAATTTGAGTGGATGAAGGTTGTTTGGTTGACCTGATTTGGGAGGATGGATCAAGAGAGATTTGCAAGATTGAATCTTTGCTGATATGAAGGGATTTGAAGGGATGAAATTAAAAATTACGAAGTAACCCTTAAATGAAGTGGAAATTACAAAATACTCTTGACTTTGAAAATTACAAAACACTCCTTATTAATTTTATCACACTAAAATAATTAGAAAAATATAAAAAATGTATAAATTATAAACAAGAAACAATTATTAGCATTAATGTATATTTATTGTAATAATAAATATATATATATATATCAAATAATTTATTTCAATAATTATATATATATATATATATATATATATATATATATTTCATTCATAATACTTTCCTTTCCTTTTTTTTAAACAGTTATAATATAATTAGTCTTCCTTTAATCTACCCATACTCAATACAATCTATCTATTCATAATTAAATCAATAAAAATTATTTATTTTATAAAATAAATAATAAAAAGTATATTATACATGTTATATTGTTTTCTATTTATTCTTCTTTTTTATTTTTTATTGATGAAAATATGTTTACTTAATGTTTAATTGAAGTAACTCAAAAAAGAAAAATCCTATCTCCTTATTTGATTCAATATTTATGATGAAATTGAGGGGAGAAGATGTTATTTAAAATATTTTTTATTCATCTTAAAAACAGTTTTATTTTCTTTTAAATATAAAATTATTAAAACACAAAAGTAAAGATATTCATGGGTTGAATTAGATAAAATCATTATCAACCTACTAAAAAATATATAGTTGATTTAGTTTCTATATTTTTTATATTAAAATCAATTTAATCGAATTCATTTTAATTTTTTACCATCTTATTTCACAAGGGTTAATTAGTAATTTCATAAATATATCAATTCAAAAATAAAAACAAATCTATAACATCTATCAAATCAATCTCAAACTTTTATAATCAATCCCTTCAAATCTTATCATCCATCCATTAATCCAAACAACCTTTTTATCCACACACAATCTTAGTTAAAAATTAACATAAGATGGTTTCTTTGCTTTTTCCTTTTTTTTTAATTATGGTGAACCTTGTTATTGGTCATCCCAGACACCAACCATGAAATTTATCTATAAAAAAATATTAAAATAACAAATAGTAAAGCAAAATAAAATTTATGGATAAATTTTTGAATTGTGATATAGTGATACAATCTTTTTAAGAAAGAAATTGTGTCATAATAATACAATTTTAATATATTCAAAATTTCAATTGAAGAAATTACGTCATAATAACATAATTTAGTATAAATCAACACAAATTTAATATATTCAAAATTGAATTGAAATTGTGTCATCCTAATAAGATTTTAATCCATCAATATTATACTTAAGATTATAATGATGTGACACAATTTTAAGTACCATTTATATTAAAAAATCTATCAATATTATAATTAAGAATATAATAATGTGATATAATTTGAATGACCATTTACATTAAAAATTCATCAATATTATAATTAAGATTATAATAATGTGACACGATTTTAATGATCATTTATATTAAAAGTTCATTAATATTATAATTAAGATTATAATGATGTAACATGATTTTGATGACTATTTGTTACCTTATTTATTTTTTTAAATGAAATTATCTATAATGAGAGTAAAAAAATTATTGATTTTAGAAATTTTCATACAAAGATATACCAAAATTAGAAAATATCCAAAATAAAGATGAAAGAAACTCAGTTAATGAGAAATCTAATATATTATTAGATTTAAGAATACATAAGATTGATCCACCCTTATTATTTTAGTGAAAGTTGTCACAGTCCTAACAAACAACTTGACAAGTGCATTTCCTTTTGTTACTGGGAGCATTAGCACAAGTGCAACGCTGAGGCATGGCACTTGCTCCTAATCGTGAAAGGAATTCTTGAAAGCAGCTCCATCCTGAAGTCCCCAACGGACATTGCCCATCAAACACCATGTCTTTCGGACAAAACTTTATTTCCCCTGTTCATTCCAACATCACAAAACATTAAAATCTGTAAAATGACAAGAACAGTATCATTCTGATAAAACAAAAATGATAACAGTGTTACCGTAGGTTTGGCTGAAGAGGGCAAACAAAGCCAACACAATGAGAACACAGCTCTGTAACTTGGTCATTTTTCTCTACTTTTTTTTAAGTGATTGAACATTGTTGCATCTGAACGTGCTTATATAGATGTTCAATGAGGTCAAACTCTTGAGGTGTTACTGGGGGAGGCTCATTTTCTTCATTACTTCCTGAGTTAATTATGTTTATAATAATAAATAAAATTGAAAAATTATTCTAAAGAGTTAAAATATTTTAATCATGATGACTTAAATATTTAGTAATTAACATTCATCATGAGGATTGAACAAATTTAACTATTGATTATGAAATGAAAAATTTTAAATATTATTTTGTTCGAATAATTGAAGTTGATTTGATTTATTCCCTATGTCTCATAATAAGAGTAATTTTGATCTTTTGAAAAAATCGATTTGATTTATGTTCTCTCATTTTTTCAGTAAAACATCGACTTTTTTTTTTCTTTCTAATTTTTGTGTTTAAATTGATTACTATTTTTCTTTATCTCAGGAAAATAATGCGTTTATTTTAAAAATGTAACGTGTTTCTAATAACATTATTTAAAAAAATAGTGTAGGAACAATTTGAAAATGCAATAATTATGAAACGGATTATCATGTGAAATTATGAAACGGATTAAAAAAAAATTATGAAACGGATAAAGAAAAGTGTAAACACATCAGATACCATGTGAAATGTTGCGTGATTTACTTTATTACTTGTTTATTAATTATCATTTATGGTTTATTAACTCATCATTTATGATTTATAGTTTGTGGTTTGTTAATTGATTATAATTTATTTTACCGCTTATTTATTTGTTACCATTTATAGCTTCCTCGTTTTGTTCCGTAAGGCTGCCATTTTAGTTTCTTTTTTATTAAAATTGGTTGAAGCTCGTAACTTAGTATTGTATTTTTTTTTCTTCTCATCCTATCAAATTGCTCTTTGCTCAAATAGACAAAAAATATTAAAAAGGTAAAAACTTTTTAAAAGTTCATTCAAAAAGTAGCATGTTATTGTTGCTCTTAGTTTATATGAAAAACTTTAAATTGCAATCATTATATGACTAAAATTTAACTCCATCTATACAATTGCTATAGATTAAGGTCTAATAATATAATTTTTAAATTATTTTAAAACAGTTGTTGATGATTCTTTTTTCCATATCAAGCCAATGAAACAATTTATTTATTTATATTTTTATTACCATCTTAATTGAGTACTTATTACAGTTATTTCAACAGATATTGACTGTGTTATTATATTTTGTTTATTGATTATCATGATTATTTTTACTTCCATGTTAACTAAGTTTAAAATATAATTAATATCTTAAAATTTAAAAATACTAGATAAAAGTGAACAGATTTTTACTGAAAAATCGGTAATTTAAATTAGATGTAAGAAATATATATTAAAAATAACAATAAAAATAATTTTTTATAAAGTATTATCGAAAAGTTGTTTTATTACTTAATTATATTTTATTTATAATATATTATAATAATTTAAATAAGATAAAAAATTATATTATTATTATTATTTTTAATCATACAAATTTATTAATTTATTTATGAAAATGAGATATAATTAAAATTATTATTATATAAAATTTCACAGCATATTATCTATTTAATATTTTTTAAATCTTAAACAGCCAATATTATAGTATTAAATCTTAAAAAGCCAATACTACATCACAAAATGATGTGATTATTTAAAGAGCATTGTATTGCTTTCATTCTAATTATTTGCCTATTGTTGTTTGGTCCATATTTGTTTTATCCTTTTATTATTTAAACACTTCCATCCTCTTCCCCCTCTCTCTATATAAATGGACCAGATTAATAGATAGAGATAATTACAATCTTTAAGGACACTTCTAATATTTCAAAAAATAGTTACATTTATAATATATACTTCATATTTAAAATAATTTAATTATCTTTCTATTAAAGATTGACATATATGACAATCTTTTTTTATTAAGATATATATATAAAGTATCTTTCTCTTATGCTATCCCATTTTCTACGTAACCTTTTTCCTTTTTATATCATTTGCTTTAATATAAGAACATGACCAAATCACAACATAAACCATACAACAAAGAGTAATTTAGTAATTAAAATATTTACATAATAAAAAAGTAGTAAAAATTTATTTTATCAAATCACATGTTTGATAAACACTTATAACATTCACATCGAAAACGTGTTCATTCACATTATATAACCTTGTACTGTGTGAATTATATTTATTATATATATATATATTCAAATTAAAATAATAATGCAATTTTTGTTTTAAATATTTGTTTATTAGTAAACAACCATATCTTACAAAATATACAAAAAAAACAATCTTTTAAAAACTTTTCATATCATGTAAATCTGTTTAAAATAAAAGGAAATAAGATATTGCATCTTAAGAAGATGATGTTATTATGATAAAAGATACATTCTTTCAATACCTTATCTTATACCTCCACGTCGTCACATCATATATGTAAAGATTGTTTCAGTGCTAAAAAAATATCGTACTTTTATAATTTTATTTGTATTTATTTTTTTAAAATTAAAGCATTTATTCAATTTTATAATTTAAAACAATAAATGATACTTTACTATTTGTAAAAGGTTTTCTATAGCATGTACACTTACTCCAAAAAATAAAAAATAAGACATCTGCATCAAGTATATTTTAATTTATTCCGATTGTCATAAGAGTGCACATATTTTTTTTTTAAAAAAAGTTATATATAAGTCCGTAAATATGATTGTGAAACAAGCATTGCAACAGAAGCAAATGAAAACATTCAGGTCAAGGATATTAATCAATTGCAGGGAAAATAACATCACTCTGATAGAAAATTAATTGTTTAAGTATATATGTGGAAATGAGAATGATAATTATTTTAGGAGAAACGCTTTATAAAAAATGATGGGAAATTTTGGTGGGGAAGAATCATTTTGACTTTTAGCTTCGTAAAGTTTTAAGAGCTCCAACTATTTGACCTACCAATGTGTCTGAATTTTGCACATGAAACAGAAGCACACGTATCAATCAATGTTTCAACCATCCACATGAACATGAGTTTAGGAATATAACCAATGTTTATCATATGTGGCCACTAGGTCTCCATATATCAATTCTATGTCAAAAATATGTCTCCATGTTAATTTCCCCACCACCACAAAGTTAAACGTGCCAAAATAAATAGCCACACGTGTCAATCAGACTAGGTCTCCTCACATTATTTAAAGTTATTTGGAGACAAATTTGTAAATAAAAAAAATATCATGAGAAAATTATTCTATAAAAATGTAAAGTAAATACCGAAAATTGGAAAAAATTATAGAGACAAATGTGGTCGAGGCTCGTCCACGTCTCAAATATTCCTTTATAAGTATCATTTTTTTTTCTAGCACTAATGGTATGTTTAAACTAAGTAAATATGCGTTTAAACTTGTAATAGGATTTCTTAAAGGTATGATACCCCTCGTAAAAGGATATGTGTATGCGTGTATTAGAAGTTATCTTTGCCCACGGTTTTTTTTTTTTTTTTGGTTAAAATATCACATTATGTTTTTTAATATATATGTCCGTCAACACGTCTTAAATAACATTGATTAATATTTATAATAATTTAAAAATACATAAGGAATTGTTTTTGTATTTTTATAATAAAAAGATATGTTTTTAATTTGTCCCCCCATAAGATTAAGTTTAAAGGTAAACTTTCACATGGCATATTTAAGGGATTTATTCCATTTATGTGTTTGTTCAAGTACATCTCTAAGGTAAAGGATGAAATATATATTCTTTTAAATAATTACTCGAAAAGGGATGGATTTGGCCTTAAACATCAAATTCTAACTGGTTAAGGAATGAAACTTTCGTATCATTATATATATA
>Ga0209489_108203_pt1 | contig 14577 bp, 2 predicted proteins | sample SiratrowhiteBW_FD_187527 | JGI IMG/M metagenome (GOLD analysis project Ga0209489, IMG submission 187527) | Root nodule microbial communities of legume samples collected from California, USA - Siratro white BW (SPAdes) (version 2) | ecosystem: Host-associated > Plants > Roots > Nodule | place: USA... | reverse complement strand
TTCTTTATTTTTCTTTTTTTAACTTTCTTTTTTTCTTCACATTCTTTCTCCTCCAACTACCAAAACTTAAAAAATTAAACTTTATTCTCAACTTTAGTGATTTTGTTGCCTAAGTTTTTTTTTTTTGTTTTTCCCCTTAGAGCATCACATGAGTTGGATTTGAGATAGAATGTATTTATAGCTCGTAACTCATTTTTATTTTCCGTGAGATGTTAGGATTTGAGTTTTAGATTCATCTAGGTTCTTCGGGTTTTATTTTTTTACTCATTTTTTTTTTTAAATTTATAGTTTTGGATGGAGCATTTACGTTCAAGACAAATAAATTATAATTAATAGATAAAATATAACTCTTTTCATTTAAAAATATAACAGCTTAAGCGTCACAATTTCATTGTAATTTGACTTATTTAATTTTAATTTTTATCAATATTTCTCTCAACAATTGTTCTATTGAGAATGGATTAATCAAACTCTCCTTGAACAATTAATTTAACTACGTCGCTAGAAAAATTGTATAACTTGCAATAATCTCTCCTTAAATAATTAATCAACTTCTATTCCCCTTGATATTAATATCAATTGTTGGATTAAGTGGTTACAATTGGATTAAAAACTATAGGTAATAATTAAGATGGAACTATTTCTATTTAAAAGTGTAACACTCATATCATCACAATTTAATTATGGCTTAACCTTCCAAAAATTGTAAAATTATATTTTACAATAAATTATTTAATATTTTATGAGTTTGATGATTTAATACTTTGAGGATAAGCTAACAGATGATAGGATTCCTTTGAAATATTGAGTATGGTTTAGTAGATTAAAGGTTTCATGGTTTAGTAGATTAAAGGTTTCGTTTGACAAACCCAGAAAATTAAATAATGAAGATTTGTTTGAAAAAAAAACATGTAAAGAGTTAAATATCCTTAGAAGAAATAAAGAACAATCAAAATATAAAAACCCTTTAATGATATAACTACTTTAATGTAAGGATAAACTTAACTCTTTTACTCCATTAAAAACTCTCCAAGTGTGATATCTGAATTATCTTTTTTTATCATTTACCTAAAAGATTTATCTTTTACAAACTAACCATTGAAGTCTTAATTCAATTGGAACCAAAATATAAAAACTAAAATTTAGATTGAGATAAGTGTAATCATTATGAATTTCACTATAGATAAGAGTATTATCATTAGATGGGTACACATATTATTATTAGAGAAACTATGAGACTAAAGGAGAGAAGAATAACATTGGATCAATACATCAATCTTCACAAGCAATCAATTAAGGAAAAGAGACAGTTATTATATGTAAACTATTATATGTTTTTTGTCAATTGAGGTGTCCGTAAACTCATATTTTGTTTATTCCTATCTTCATTATTTTTATTTATTCGTGAATAATTGACTTAGGTATAGAATGTTCCATTTTTCCTATGTGTTTGATATCAAGTGATGTGTTTCTAATCAAATTATTTTGTTTAATTGATATTCCTTTGGTTTAAAAAAGATATTCTCAATTTATTTTATGTTTGATGTCACACTATATTGAGGGAGTGCAAATTTAAATTAAATGTAGTTGAAGGTTGGACCTTATGGATTTAAATGAGTGGAATTTGATAAGATCATTTATTATAACTAGTCACTACATGGATCATTTAAATTGTTGTACAGGAATCGAATAATGGGTTGGATTGTATTTTTTACTTTATAGTTGACTTTATTAAAAGAAAAATGCAAACTAAATTATATGTAGTTGAATGTTGGCTCTTAAAATTAAAATGAGTTCTACAATCTATATTTATATTAGTGAATCTGACTAATTGTATCATTTGTATCTATATCAACTGAGTCTAACTAATTGTATCATTTGTATCTATATCAACTGAGTCTAACTAATTATATCATTTGTACTTATACCAATGAGTCTGATTACTTGCACCATCTTTGTCTGTATTAATGACTCTAACTAATTGTATATTTTGTACATATATAAATGAGTATGACTAATTGTATTGACTATGCCATATATATATATATATATATATATTACAATTTATTATTTGATAATTATCACCACTTAATATATTTTTGGTGTGTACCATTTGTCTTTTATAAAATGATAGGGAGAATTTAAGCATACACAAATCTATTGGACAATTTCCTATGATAGTAAATGCTACATTGTGAATGCAGATATACATAATAATATAGATATACATATGTGATATAAATAATTAAAGAAATGGTTTGAGAAAGATATTTTAATACAATTATCTATCAAATAAATAAACTTTTAAATGTTTTCATTTTATATTTCATAATTAATTGATAAATTATATATATATATATATAACAAATTTTATGCATTAATACTAACACAAAATAAATAAGAGTATGAGTATTGCTAAAAAGGTTGCACTTGATATGGATATAATTTACCTTTTTGAATTTTTTACCTTATTAGTATTTTTTATTTTTCTCAATAACATTTTTTGTTTTTCATTTTCCTTAATAACACTCTTTAATTTTTAATTATTGAAATAAGATTATTTTGTTTTTTTTACATTTTATTTTTTTATGTTGAAATAACACTTTTTTATTGATTTTTTTACTTCACTAACATCTATTTATTTTTTTATTTCTTTCAATAGACATCTTTACTCTTTAATTATTGAAATAACACTCTTTTTTTATTTTTTATTTTTTTACGGCGAAATAATATTCTTTTATTTTTTATTTTTCTTTTTATTTCTTACAGTACATTAATTATGATTATTATTTATTTATTTTTTCTTTTCTATTTCTTTTTTATAATTTTATAATAATTTATTGGTTGTATTTTGTATTAAATTTGATATTAGAAGAAAAACTTATAACAAATTATAAAATTATTATTTGAATTAAAATTTGTAGTTTTCATTTGTTAAAAATATGTCTAAATAATTAATAGAAAAAATAAAATAAATTTGTTGAAGTATTTTTGTAAATAAATATTATCTTTATAAAAGATCAAATTTTATCTTTATCAAAATATTATTTAATTTTTGTCATTAATTATTTAGATATTTTTTTAACAAACTAAAAATACAAATTTTAATTCAAATAAAAATTTTATAATTTATTATAATTTTTTCTTCCAATATCAATTTTAATATAAAAATACAATTACAAAATTATTATAATTTATTATGCCAAATTTAAATTTATTATAAAATATAAAATAAAATAATTTATCATTTTTTCCTATTATAATTAATTAGTTAAAAAATCTATAAACTATTTCATTTTATTTTCTTTGTATTCCTTTTTTTTCAATTTTAATTTAATTATTTTTATATATTTTTTTATTTTAATTTTAATAAATTAATAATCACAATTTTTAATAACTATTAGAGTGTTATTATTAAAAATAAAAATAAAAGAGTGTTATTTTAAGAATTAAAGAATAAAATGTATTATTGAAAAAATAAAAATAAATAATAAAAAAATAAAAACGAAAAAAATGCTAGTAAGGTAAAAAAGTTTAATATTTTCAACAACAATGTTCTCTTATTAAAAGAATATAATTTGATACAAATGATAATAAGATGAAAAAAGTCAACAGTTTAAATAGTCATTTAAAGTTAATTATTCTTTAGTTATTGCAGACATAATTATTACTTCATTAAGAACAACATTTAAAAGCATTTTTTGGATTCTTGTTTAATTCAAACAAGTTAAAGTTATTAGATGATAATATTTTGAAAAGAAAGTTGTGCTTAGGTACGACTTTACCTTTTCTCATGAGGTTGATTTAAAATATCTTCTCTTGAAATTGAAAGTGTTGCCGATGACTCTGCCTACTAAGTAAATGTTAGCCATTAAAAGTCATGAGTTTGTCAAAGTTGCAAATTGTTATCTAAATCTGTCATTTGGTTATAAAATTTTGTTAATTGTGACTATGACAGTGATATAAATAAAAAGAAGACTTTGTTTTTTAATCTAAACTAATAAAAATTTACTTAAGATCATTAATGGATCAATAAAGGTTAAAGGGTTTCACAATTTTATTTATTAAAAAAGATATTATAAAAATATTAACATTGATATATTATTAAAGATCTTACATCCCAATTTACTTGAAGAAATATTTTCTTATAATATTATTTTTTGTGTTTTGTTTTGTTGGTGATAAATAAAAGAATAATGGTGTTAGTTATAAAGGATTACATAGAAATTAATGTGACAAAAATTATAAGATATCTTTCCAAAACTATAATTATATTTATTATTCTAAATTAGATTAATTACATTTTTAATTATAATATATGTTTTATATTAAAATTATTTTTTTATATATACAAATATATATTCTTACATATTATTTTGTTATGAACCCATAAAAATATATATAAAAAAAAACTTGATCAGTGAGAATTAAAAAAGAATATTTATTCATAACGAGTAGATATTTTTATACTAATAATATAATTAAAAAATAATTTAACATCATAGTTAATGTACTATAAACTAATTTTGTCGACGAGAAAACTAATAAAGTAGATGTCCAAAATCTTTAGACCTTCTATTTTTCCACTGTTTAAGAATTAAGTAAAAATGAAATTGATGATATTGTTTTGTTGCTATAAAGGAAAAAGAGAAGAAATAACATAAAATTGTTGATGGGGTGGACAAATTTTGGATCAAAGCAACTGAATGGACCGTGTGAGAAATCAATAATTGAAGGCTCAAACGTTAATTGATTATTTGACATTTGTGTTTTCTGTTTCAGATTCGTCTGCATAAACACCATGCAGGACCCGGTTCTCCTCTCTTTGCCACGTTTATAATAATAATAAATATTTTTAAAAATAAATATTATTCAAAATAAACTTATTGTTTTGTATAAATGATAGTAGAGTTGGATAGATACGTCCAAACTTATTATTCAACACAATAAACATATTTGAAGTTAATATAAGTTGATTTTTTTTCTTAAATTCAGTTCAAGTTAATTTATTTTTTATGTGAGTTGGATTGAATTGAATAAATTAAACAATATAATTATTTATTTGGTTAAAATTTACAATTTAAAAAATAAACTATATTATTTAATATTTAAAAGTTATATATTTTATTTAATAGATAATGATATAAATTGAATAATAATTATATTATCTAATAATTTTGTTCGTACGACATTAGATTTTAGGTTTAAACGCAAAATTTATCCCTCGACTAGAGATTGGTCAAAGTTGGATTGACTTATTGAGTCTAATTAACCCGCATATTTGAGACTCTCATTAAACAATATTGTCATAAATTTATTTAAACTATTTTATTTAATTAATTTATTATATTTTTAGACATATATTTGTTGTGTTTAGTTATAATGAAATAAGAAAACACACAAATATCTATATATATTGTCCATTTTAAATTTGACTTTTTAAGATTAACTCTTTATTTAAATTATTATTAAAATGTAAAAGTTTTTTTTATTGAATATGTATTTTTCATTTAAAATACCTTTCTTATACAAAGTAATTTTTCATTTAGTTTATATTATTGAATATTTAAACAAAAACTAATTCATTCACACTTATTTTAAAATTTGACACACCATATAAATGAAAATGTGAAGATAACTTGTTTATATGTAAACTGTTTTTTTTTTTTTTCATAATATCTTCGTCTATTCTAAAAAGTCCCATTACTAAAAAGAAATAAAAATTATATATTGCTAAAATAGGTATATAATGTAAAAAATTTATATGTAATTTGAATTTATCTACTGCCAAAAATTCATAAGTAAAACTTTTGTAAATAATAATTAGATACAGATTTCAGATTCTATATAATTACGCATGAATTAGTTTTGTATATAATTACATTCGAATTATATATGAAAAAATCAGGATCTAATTAGATATAGATCTGGTTGATATGTAATTATATATAAAATAAATCTATATATAATTGCATATACGAATTTATTCCGTACATAATTATTGAATTTATTCAATTTTAATAACTTAATAAATGCCTCCTAATACACAATCAAACACTTCTAATCCAAAAAAATTAATAGACATAAACTATAAACTAATAAAAGCTGTGAAATAATATAACGTATCATAATATAATTAAAATTCAAATTTAAATATATAATCCACATCACGTGTAAAGAATATTTTATATTTAATAAAAAATATTTTATTATAACTAGATATATGAGTATTTTACAGTACCATCTAGTTCTAGCTTGCCATGTACAATAAACATATCAAATTTTGTAATAATTATCTAAAAAATGACATTAAACATATGATTCACAGTGCATAGTTTTTTACTCTTCTTTTTATTCTTTAATACATTAACTGTATTTTTATATTCTTTTCGTAAAGTAATCTTTCCTAAAGATTAACATAATTATATTTTTAAAACTCAAACGTTATTTTATTGAATTGAACTTGTACGAATTAATTTATTCGACGTTTTATTTTTTTGTCTGATGAATAACAGTATTTGTAGTTTTAAACATACAAATTCATTTTAAAACACATTTATCTCTATAAATTCTATATCTCTAGAAGAAAAAAATCACATTGGCACGATAAAGAAAAAAAAAAGGTGTTGATGATGGAAGGGCCCCGGATTGGGTACACCAAAACGCTCTGCACACGAAACGACGAAATGGTTGATAAAGATTGTTACATATTTTTTAACAAACTTTTATTTGGACTGTGTGATGTAACTATATCCTCATTAACTAGCACCTTTATCTAATTATTTTTATCAAACAAATTTAGAGTGGTTGGAATCACACATCGGTGTAAGACAAAGAAAAAGTTACGAGCTAAAAAAGTACTTAAAAAAATCAAAATTTTTATCTTATCTTAAAAAGTAAATAAGAACTCAACTTTAGAATTGGTTAATTATTAGATAATGTCTTACCATGCTTTAAAGTTGTCCTAAGAAACTTTCTCTTCAATTTGGTTTAACCTAAATTGGTTAAACAAATTAGATAAAAAAAGAATTGGTATAATTTAGACTATAATTTTAATAGTGTCGCTGGACTTGTTTTAGGGACTATTAAATTTTAAAAGTTTTCTTTATTTTTGTTTGGTTCATACAAATAAAAATGGTATACTATGTAGTCATGAGGTCAAGATTTGATAATGACCATTCTGAAATGTTGACCATTGCAGTGTCTCCACTTCCAATTTCTCATAACGTGTTGGAAATATACTGTAACCATGTTCTGAGTTTTTTTCCTTTTTATTTCATGGAATGATATTTTGTGCATTTAATTTGCATTGACCCTTTTGTTATGTTTATACATACATTATTTCAACCAAAACATGCTGTGTAGGTGAATAAGGACTTCAATAACGTTCCACGACTACCACATTTTTTCATTGAAAACAATAAAAATAAAATTATATACTTCAATTTCAATATCCAAATCAAAGGTATGAACACTCTGAATTCCAATTATTATGAACTATGGTACGGTAAGTTAATTAATGTTGATTGTTAGTCACTGGAAAATGTCCCATGTTATTGTACTTACTTTCACTTCCATGATTCAAATCTTTCACATTGCACATGCCAACAACTCTACTATTGGATCTTCCCAACAGATTTTTTTTTTCTTGAACCATTATATCGATTGCAATGATATGACAAAATATCTAGGTCAAGATGTGATTGTACTATTTTTTTTTTCTTCATTATATTATTTGGTTTGTGAGTGTACTTGTTATGATATTTTGAACTATAAAATTATAGGTTTTCCTCTTTTGCGACGAAAAAATTAATCTCAAATAGAAGTTTTTGAATTATTTAATTTTATAACTCTAGTTCAAAAGCTGTTTTAGAGATCACAAAATGGAAAAAAAAATGGGAATAAGAGGATAATATTGTCTCACTCTTTGAATTTTAGAAAGAAAGGAGTAAGTTTTGATGAAAGATCGAGAAATGTATAACTAAAAACAGAAAATACATTTTATTAGTTTATTTAGCTTTTAAAAGTAGAAAAAATAGATAGTGGCAGTAGGAAACAATTATGGCGGTGCCAGAAGCAAATACCGAAGCCCATTTTGTGCAAAGGTTTTAAAGGTGGACCAGTTGCTCAACTCTAAAGGTGATATTTTTTTGACTATTGTTTTCTGCACCCTATCAAATGCTTCTTATATCTCATCAAAATTTCAAAATTTTAATTGGGTGTAGGATGTTTTTTAGAATAGGTTTTCCGAAAGTTAAAAAACACATTTTGAAAAGGGTTTTTTGAAAGTCAATGAAGAGGTGACAATTTCATTTTGGTGTTTCAAAAGTAAAAAAAATGTATTCTAAAGAAGATTTTGTGACATGTTTTTTTTTTTTTTTCATTCTAAAAAGAATTTTTCGGAAGTTTTCTTTTACATTCCGATAACAACTTTTCGAAAATGTTGTATTATGTTCAAAAAGATATTTTTATCATTTCTTGTCAATAATGGAGAGCAAGAAGTGAATGATACGCTGTTTTTTTATTTTTCAAATTACCATCTTGTCTCATGTAAAGGTAGCTTCTAGATTATCTATTCAAAAGAAAAAAAAATCGAATCAAACTTTTTGAAATTTTCAAAACAGAATTTTTATAACATAATTTATGGAACAAGTTTCTCAAGACATGTGAAATGTATTTTAGAAAGTTTAATTGAAAAGATTTTCATAACAAACCTTTTAAAACATATAAGATACAAAAGGAACCTTTTAAAATATATGAAATATGTTACACGTTAGAGTTTTTAGAACTTAACATTTTGAAAACAAATTTTTTAGGATATATATAATACTTTCTAAAAACAAGTTTTCCGAAATAACCCTCTCCCCTTATTTTTCCTTTCAAAGAGTGCAACTGCGATGGAGAACAGAGGTGTAGTTAGAGGTGCAGCGGTAGCAGAAGTGGCATCTGACAGTGACAATGTCACGTAGCGAGAAAGAATATTTTAGTCTTTTTGTGTTAGTAAGGAGATGCAGTTAGTAATTATTGGATACAGGAAGTAAAGCCCAAAAAGCTGCTTCGGTCACGTTAAGCCCAAATTGAAGGCCTGTAGATTCGGCCCAGTCTGTCTGACATTTCTATTAATCACACACATTATTTTCACAATAAGTACTTTTAAATTGTAGGTATCAATATGTTTATTAGTACCCTGTAACTATCTATTGTAACAAACTTTTTTGTGAACATTTATTGGTTATCTTCTAGTTAATATGATCCCCATCCCAATTTAATGAGTTTTCTATCTATAATACGTGAATATCTAATTCATAATAAAAAGACAGCATTAGTTAATTTAGTCTATAACAATAAATATATCTTAATTTTTCAACATTACTCGTCATTAATATTTTTTGACTATTGTTTTTGTCCTGTCACAATTTCTTTCTCTCTGAACGTTTGCTAACGTAACTTCTCATTGATTTAATTAAAAATATTTTAGTCTAAATATAATTAATACCGCAAATGTTATAGGTTTAATTTTTTTGAAAACAAAAACAAAAATTAGTTGTAAATTGGGATGGTTAGAGAAGAATAAGAGTAATGCTATCATTTACTAAATATATTCGGTTTGGATAAACCTTTTCATAAAAGAAAAAAATAAGAAAAGAATTTTTTTTAATATTAAAATTAATTTATGTTGAAATTAAATTTAAAAAAGTTAACATAACAAAAAAATTCTAAGAATTAATTAATATATAAATTTTGAATAAGCTAATTTATTTCCTGTGCCAAAAGTGCTTACAAAGAAATTTATTTTAAAATCTCCTAATCTATTACTGAGATGAAAATGTGCTTGTTGGTAACATACATCTAAATAAATACAAATGATAAACGATAATTAAGTCTCTGAATAAGCATTAAAGTGTTCTTCTACACACATACATACTTTCACATCATTGTTTACCAAGCAAAACGTGAAAACCAGTAGTATAGTAGCATTATGAAGTTTCATGTCATAGTCATCACTGAACCAAAATATAATTTAGAGGGCTAACTTTTCCATCTCTGCAATGGGTATATTCAGCTCCATTTTCCCATTCGTGTCACTCATTGCATTGTGAGAAGTTGAAGAAAAGAATGAGCAGCAATTGAAGTTCATGTCTGGATCAGAGTAGGAGCAGATTGATCCAAGAGTTCCTGTATCAAGATTGTAAGAAACAACAGATCCTGGAAGCTGCAAATATATGATTTGTGCTTGTTCACAAAAGGCAATGGGTGCAATCTTGAAAGGCTCCCAATCATAGAAGTTGTCACAAAAGTTTTGGAGCTTAGACATGAACACTTCAGGCTCCACACTATGGACTAGCCTCCAAGGAAACGTTTTGTAATCCCAATAATACAGGAATGCTGCATGCTCATGCTCATTCAGAAGCTTCCAAATGTGAAAGCCATCAAAATCAGTGTAGCAATAGTAAATTCTGCCTCCTGATTCACACAAACGGCTTGGAAAACTCAATGTTGGTTGCCAAGACCAATCCTTGGAATAGTTTGGTAGTTCATATAGCTCACAATGGCTTCCTTGGACTTGATACACCAACAAGTGTCCACCTATTTCCCAATGAATTGACCCTTTTGAGTAAAGAGGTGTGCAATGTTCTTGGAACTCATATTCTGGCAAAGAAGGAGGAGTTATGTTGATGGGGTTGTGGCTGCTCCATTTGGCAGTGGCAGAAGAGAAAACATGCAGTTTTAGTCCATTGGATGGTGAAGAACCTGCTTCAATCAGCACAACCTCAAAGTGGCATCTATCAAAGGCTAATCCAACTCTGGTAACATTCTCTTGGATTCTAGTTTGAGGGATTGTGAAATTGTGTTTGGTGAGGGGGTTGAACACATGGTAACAGAATTGGTCCTCACTAAAACCGGACAAGAGAATTAATCCATTGCAAAAGGCAAGGGTCTGCACAAAGTTTTCAGTGGAGAAGCAGAGCCAATGGTTAAGGGAAACTCTATTTCCACTTTCAACATCCATGAACACAAACTGAGATGACCCATTTTCAAATTGATAGTGGCAAACAAGACCAACACTAGTGTCTAGTGAGGTTGATCCAACAGTTTGGTAACTTCCATTTTTGATAATACTCATTGTGCTTCCCAAGTCAAGAAACAATTCCCACCAAAAGATGAATCTGATTTAAGGGAACTTGGGGGACTTGGTTTAGGATAGTGGAATTGTTTTCAAAAGGAAGGCTTCTAGGAAGGAGGAATCATTCATCATTGACTATCCAAATTGGGTTGACTTCATGACTTCTACAATTCAGAAGCTTGAAAGAAACTTCTTGTGGCCTTCCTTGGAAACAGCTTTTTCCGAAAGTTACAAGGAAACAGGCAATAAACTCTCCCTAGAAATGACCAAGAAAAGGCAAAATAAACTAAGTTTTCTATGGCAACCTTTTCACACTTATATTCATTACCAGGAAATGAAGAACAGAAAAAAAGACAATAGCTTTCTTGTTTAACTCAAACTATGCTAAGATATATTCATGAAATCAGAAAAACAAAGACAAGAAAAACTAACCCAAAAACCAAAAAAATAGTTATGTCTGGTCTACCTAGACCAAAGTAACAACAATAATAATACTAATAAAAAAAAAAAAAAAAAAAAAAAAAAAAAAAAAAAAAAAAAAAAAAAAAGGAAAAAAAAAAAAAAAAAAAAAAAAAAAAAAAAAAAAAAAAGACAGAAAGCAAGGAAGAAACATATGAAATGGGGAAAAAGAATTGAATGCACAAAAGATGATAATCTTAGCTGAAAATGAAAACCTCAACGGAAGAAAAATACCTTGACTTGCTGCCTAGAATATGAAGAGATGAGTTAAATTTCATGAGTATGACTGAAGCACATGACTGAAGATCACTTCCTGTATTTGGTTAAGCAGATATAACAAAACATGGACAAAAGGGCTTGAAATCACTCAACTTGAAAAAAAAAACAAATAATAAGACAAGAGAATCTATGAACAGAAGCCTATTATACTTTTTGAAATTTTCTCCTTCTTGCCCCTCAAGAAATCTCTGATTTTTTTTTTTATTGTTGACTTTATTGTCAACCCCGTTAATTGGTTCACCCTCTAAAAGTTACACTGTATTAGAATTAATTAATAACATGTTTCTTTTTGCCTTAATATATTCCTTTTGGTGAGAAAGCAAAAGCATTTTTTTGTGGGAAGAAAATAGTAGAGTGGAGTAGGAAATGATTCTCTAATTTGAAGAAAAATGAGAATTTTGGGGTGGTGTTGAATTTAAAAACTGAACCCTTTGTTTTATTTTATTTTAACCCTTATTTCTGATTTGGACGTAAAAAGCACGAAAGAGAACAATCACATATCTCACAAGTTCACATTTTTTTTGTTAATCTTCCGACATTGATCTCCCAAAGTTTCGTAAGGGAATATCTGTAACAGGGAAAAGTTGGTTAATGTTCATAGCATCTTTGAGTCCTTGATGAACACACTTTACATTAAAATAACTGTAAAAGTTATTTTTGTAATAAAGTAACTTCAGAGATATTTTTAATGAGTGCTTTCAGAAGAATAATTTTTTTATCAATTTAAAGTTATTATTTTATCTTTACTTTTAAATTAAATTATTATTATTATTATTCATAAAGAACACAAATTTTGGATCACAATATAAATTATAGATTATTTATCATAGTCTAAAATAATATTTTATTTTGGTGAAAATCACTTCTTGTTTAATGCATCTCTCTTGGCTTGTAAATTTCAATTTTTTTATCAATACAATGAATTTTGTAAAGAAAAGGTTGGAAATTGTATTATAAACCTAAAAATTGAGTTAATTTGTTAAAAGTGACTTAAATAATATAAAATATAAATATTTTATTATTTAAGCAAAAAGTTTATAAATAAAAACCTGAACATTATTAAAATTATTATCTCTTTATAAATACATGTGCTTATTTTCTAAGTTTTTGAAATAGTCGTTCATTATTTCATTGGATGAAAATTTAAGTTAAAGATTTTCACAGAAAATAAAATATTCTTAAATTAGAATTTGTTTTTAAATAATTTTTTCTTCTATCATTTTTTTGAGTTGATTTTACGAGAAGAAGTATTTTTAGGATAAAGACATATCTTTGTTAGCTAAAAAAATAAATGTTTAGATTGTTGATTAAGAATTTTAATGTATAATTTAGACAACATTTAAATATTTAGTTATGACCTAGTTATAATAATTATATTTTATATAGAGATGATAATCTTTATTATTTAGTGGTGAACCAGTGACAGTAATTATATTTTGTATAGGGTTGATAATTTCGAGATGTATGAGTGGTTTGTATGTTTTGAAGATATAAAGATAGAGTTTGATAATTTTATTAAATAAATTTTAGTTTTGATATTGGGAAGGTTGTTGAAATAGTATTGATTTAAGTTATCCAATTCTTGTTAAGGGTTGTTCAAATTACTTTTAATGGCTAAGTTTGAAACTAGTTAGAATTTTTACTTTTATTTATTTGAGATAGATGTCAGATGATCAAACTAAATTAAAATTACTAGATGAAAATTTATTATTTTGAAACTTATTTTGCATCTTAAAAATCTACTATAAGTATTGAAGTAGATTTCTTTAGAAAATAATTTTATTGACATTGAATAATCAAATTACACTGAAATTTCTTTAGAAATTCCTTCCATGACTTCACACCGTAAGGTTTTTCAAATACATGAAATATTAGTGATGTAAAAGTATCAGTACAATATGTTTAGTAAAAAAGGTAAAAAGTCTGAGTAATTTCACAAAACCTGTGATAGACTAAATTATTTTATGCAAAACCTAATATAAAACCTGACAATATAAAACAAAAAATCTAGGAATTATTGGAAAGCTTGGCTATGGCGTGGCCAGGATCACTGGCTACATTCATGGTGGTTCTATAACCTGTTGGCTACTGAAACAGAGAACTAATAATTAGACAAAAGAAAAACAATCATTGAATGAAAAAAGCACGTAAACCAATATAAGGACATACATTGCTATGAAGTGGCTGAACTAACATGGGAGAAAAATATTTAGTTACAATGATAGGACAGCTCCAAGTCGAAACACAAGCTGCTATGCTAACCGCAGCAACAGCACAGAACATACTGAACTAAACCTTAAACCGGCTAACAACAAAACCCAAAAATCTATCTTAACTTAGCCCGCTTTGGCATGCTACTGCTTAGACTAGTTCCTCTTGACTTACCGAAGCTTTTTGCCTTTCTTCTTTTTCTATCTTCTTCGCTGTCAGACTCATTCCCTTTTTCCCTGTCTGCATTGCTCGCTTCCCTCTCCAGTTCCTCCCACGTCTTTCCCTTCTCTTCCTCTGAGTCCTCCTCAGAATCCTCATCTTCCTCATCATCCTCCGACTCAACAAGTGATTCACTGTCAGAGTCTTCATCCTCGGTATCAGACTCCGGTTCTACATCAGAAGGTTCGTAACCTTTGTCTGACTCCTCCGAGTTCTCAGATTCTGAATCAGTGGCCTCCAAATTCAGAAACTCCCAACCACCTCCTTCAATAAAGCTCTGAGGG
>Ga0209489_108202_pt1 | contig 14578 bp, 9 predicted proteins | sample SiratrowhiteBW_FD_187527 | JGI IMG/M metagenome (GOLD analysis project Ga0209489, IMG submission 187527) | Root nodule microbial communities of legume samples collected from California, USA - Siratro white BW (SPAdes) (version 2) | ecosystem: Host-associated > Plants > Roots > Nodule | place: USA... | reverse complement strand
ACTAGAGTCAAACCTCTTTTCCAAAATTAATAATTATCTTTTCATAATTTTATAATATTTATTTAAAATCTCTTTTTTTTCATTTTTTTCCAAACTTTTCATTACCTATTTTTCTTTTTTTTTTTTCAACTTTTTTTTCAAAAACTACATATATATTCTTTATTATTTTTTTTAAAATGAAAAAAAAGTGATAAACATCTAAATTATAGTATTTTGATTTTCTCTCTTTTTTTGAACAAAAGATAAAAGACAATGGTAAAAATAAATTAAATTATTATTATTATTTTTGTATTTTTCTGAAAATAAGAGAAAAATAATAAAGCTAATCAAATAATAAATTTAAAGCTGAATTTTTTATTTTTTTTAATTGATAAGAAACATTATTTTATTTAAGAAAATGAAAATAAAAGGATAATGACAAAAATCATTTTTTATATTTTTCCTAATAAAAAAATTCAAATTTGATTAAATAATTTTTTTTAATTTTCTTTTAAAATTAATTAAAAATATTTTTTTTCATTTTTTAAAAATAAATTTCATTTATCCGTACGAAATTGGGTGTTGACAGTTGTTCCTCTTTACTTAAATTTTTTCGGATAATTTGAAAATAAAAATTTTCATATTATTAGAATAAAAGTTAAGTAAAGACGAAAACACTAATTTCGTTTGACATGAAAGAGAAAAAGAAGATTTCAAATATTTAGATCATTCCCCAAAAGAGAGGTCACCGTTTGAAGGATTAGAAAGGGGAAAGTGAGGTCGAGACCTTGGATTGAGTCGAGAGGGTCACGAACGTCACGTGCTGAAAAGTAAAAGTCAGGTCGAGACCTTGGACTGAGCCGAGAGGGTTGCGAACCGTCACAAGCTGAAACAAGAGTGAGGTTGGACCTTATACTGAGACGAGAGGGTCACATACCATCATGATTTTAGAAACAATGACAAGAGAACTTAAAAAATGACGTCATAACCTTGACCTTTTGAGGACGAGAGGGTTATGCATCCAATCATGGTTGAGACCTTGACTTTATACAAAGACGAGAGGGTCATATGCCATTTATTGCAGAGAAAAGAAATGCGAGATTCCAACCTTGACCTTCTGAGGACGAGAGTGCTACAAATCTTCACTGTTGAAAGATAAATGTGAGACCGCAACCTTGACCTTCTGAGGACGAGAGGGCTACGAATCTTCACTGGAGATCGAGATCTTGTATCGAGAGGATCATCGTTCCAAACATAAGGTTGACCGTAAACCAGCGGGCCACACCCAACAACATGAGACTGGGATCTTGTATCGAGAGGATCACCGTATCTTCACTTGAGACCTTGTATCGAGAGGGTCTTCTGAAAACGTGAGATCGAGATCTTGTATCGAGAGGATCTGGAATCATCACTGAAGATATAGATCTTGTATCGAGAGGATCGTCACTCCAAACATAAGGTTAACCGCAAACCAACGGGCCACCTAATAGCATGAGACCGGGATCTTGGATCAAAAGGATCACCGTATCTTCAGTTGAGACCTTGTATCGAGAGGGTCTGTTTTAAAAAATTGTGAGATCGAGATCTTGTCCACAACAAAGACGGAAAGATCATTGCTCACAATATTCTTTGAAGGAATTGAGTTTGATATGTTTTGACTGGAATTCTTATCTGTTGATATGCATGAATGCATGCATGAAATTTGTTCTTTTTTGGATGAAATTGCATGTTGAATGCATGACAATTAATTTTGTTCTTTTGAAGAATGCATATATGGATGCATGATTGGTTTTCGTGCTTTTGAAGAACGCATGAAATTGAGTAAATACATATATTGGTGCATGGTTGAATTTTTCTTGAGAATGCATATTTGAATGCATGAAAATTTGAGAAAATGTATGTATTGACACATGAAACTTTGAGTAAATGCCTATTTGAATGCATAGAAACTTTGAGTTAATGTTTCCTTTTGAATGTATGCATGTGTGAATGCATGAAAACTTTGAGTTTCTGATTGTTTGGATGTATGCATGATATTCTATTCTTGTTTTTTTTTTTGTAGAATGCTATATTTTCTTTTGTTTGAAAATGCATGTATAAATTTATCAGACCCTATGAAAATGCATGTATAAATGTAGGGGATTCTATTTTGATTTTTTTTTTTAGAACGCATGTACGAATGCGTCAGACTATATGAGAATGCATATATGAATGCATGTGAGACCAAGACCTTAGCCATGTCGAGAGGGTCATGAACTACCTTTTTTGAAAAGAAATGTAAGAATATGACCTTACCAGGCCGAGAGGGTCACAAACCACTGTTTTTTTTAAAAAGAAAATGTGAGAACGTGACCTTAGCCATGCCGAGACGGTCACAAACCACTTTTTGAAAAGATGCATGAGACTTTGAAAATGCATGTATGCTTAAAATTCTTGAGAATGCATATATGAAATTTTTGAGAGTGCATGAATGCGTGAAATTTTTGAGTTTACATATATTGATGCATGAAATTATTTGAGAAAATGCACTTATGAATGTGTGAAAATTTTGAATTTGCATATATTGATGCATGAAGTTCTATTTTTTGTTATGAGAGCTCATGGATGAATGCATGAGTCTATTAAACTTATATTTTCTTTTATTTTTTGTCATTTTAGCATTTTTAGAAAGAAATGCATAGCTGCAGTGAGGGTGCACGAATGTATGCGTGAGACTCTTTTTAATCGATTTTTGTCCCTTTTCAGATGCTTGTATGTCATGACAGTACATAAATGAATGCACAAGACTCCATTTTGTCATTTTTGTTTAATTTTTATTTTTGAATGAGAATGCATGTGTAAATGCATCAGACTATATGAAAATGCATGCACGAATACATGAGAGTTTATTTTCATGCATGGATGAGTGCATGAGACTATTTTTCTATGGATGAGAATGCCTGTACAAATGCATTAGAGTTTATGAAATGCATGTAAGAATGCATGAGACTTTTGAGTACCATGAGTGTGCACGAGACTCTATTTTTTTGTTTGCAGTGTTGACATTTAGAATATCAAAGAATGTTTATGCTAAGGATGGTGCATGAATGCATGAGATCCACTCTCTTCATTTTTCCCTTTTGATCTCTTTTTTCAAAACTATGAATTAAATGTTTTTATGCAATCATTGAATTTATTTTGAAATTGAAATTTTGATTTTTATGAAATAATGAGAAATGTAAGCAACTCTTAAAGCCTACAATTATGAATGTCATTGACTTTTTCTTTTGCCACATTTTTCTTATGCATGTAAGCTTGAATGGGTTAATGAAAGAAAGGAATATGGAAGGAAGGTTTTTTTTCGAAGGAAATCTAAAGAAAAACCCAAATGGTATTCCTCAGATAGGCAAAAATAGAAGTGCCCCAGTTTTGGGTATTCTTGAATATTGGGTGCAAACACAACACAAAGGTGCAACTTTATCCTGATACTTTTCAAACAATCCTTTGAGAAATGGATATAAACATGCCAACGAAGCTACCCCAGTTTCAGTATAGTGTATGACTATGTACAAATGGAATGATTTATTCGCAAGGTTGGATAAAAAAATGAACTGGTAAAGACTAGGGTAGTGTAATGATATATAGAGAATTGCATCTTCAATAGGAAAAAATTTGGATAAAACAAATAGGGATTGCCCCAGTTTTGAAGTTATGGATTCACAAAATGGTTTGAATAAAAGAAAGTGGCTTGGTATTGGAAATGAAAATGGGATGGCAATGAGAAAAGATTGCCTTGGTGTTGTCCTGTTTTGATGTTTTGCTCTCAGTCGACTTGCTATTTGTAATTTTTTTACCAAGGGTATTTTGTCTTTTTTCCTTATCAGTTTTTTTTTTCTTTTTTTTTACACATATTGGCAATCACATATCTCTGTTACAGGGTTATTCTTTAAGAAATCATCAACAATCATCCTTCAATCCATGTGGACTTTATTTGGCTTGGAGAAATGAGTGGGGCCCACGAGAAGTTATAAAAAAGTGAGAGTGAATTATTTCCTTTTTTTATATTTTATTTCTTTTCTCTTTCTTTTGAAACTAATTTTTTAAAAATGAAAATGATTAGGAACATAAAAGGTGAGCCACGTAATTTTTCAAGATCACATTTTTTGCATGTTCTTTTTTTTTTTAAAAAAACTTAAAGAACTAGAGTCAAACCTCTTTTCCAAAATTGATAATTATCTTTTCATAATTTTATAATATTTATTTAAAATCCCATTTCTTTCATTTTTTCCAAACTTTTCATTACCTATTTTTCTTTTTTGTTTCAACTTTTTTTTCAAAAACTACATATATATTCTTTATTATTTTTTTAAAATGAAAAAAAAGTGATAAACATCTAAATTATAGTCTTTTGATTTTCTCTCTTTTTTTGAACAAAAGATAAAAGACAATGGTCAAAATAAATTAAATTATTATTATTATTTTTGTATTTTTCTGAAAATAAGAGAAAAATAATAAAGCTAATCAAACAATAAATTTAAAGCTGAATTTTTTATTTTTTTTAATCGATAAGAAACATTATTTTATTTAAGAAAATGAAAATAAAAGGATAATGACAAAAATCATTTTTTATATTTTTCCTAATAACAAAATTCAAATTTGATTAAATAATTTTTTTTGAATTTTCTTTTAAAATTAATTAAAAATATTTTTTTTTTATTTTTTTAAAATAAATTTCATTTATCCGGACGAAATTGGGTGTTGACAATCGGAATTCTTGGAATTAGGTCACAAAAGTTTTATCATGCACTCACAACTCAATAATGAACGTCCACACAAAATTTCAGCTCAATCTGAACACTAGATCATTCCAGATAAATCGAAAACAGAGTGCATTTCTTTAAGTTCAGTGCAACAGTTCTGCTGTCATACGTTGAGTTTCTGCCAACACCGATTCAAAAATTTATTGCATCTAAACCATAGCGAATTAAGTCTCCAAATTTTAACCACATACTAATAAGATCTCAAGCTATGGTCACTCCAAATTTCAGCAATTAAAAATCACTGGATCAGTTGCAGTAATTCAAACACAGAGGCGTTTTTACGCTTTCATCACTTGTTAACCAACAGTGAGCATTCGGCATTTACAATTTATCATTTTTTTTAAAGAATGAATTAGAATGCGCCTTTTTCACAGTATCTTTTACACATTCCAAAGCAGCCTCACACAAAATTTCAACTACAAATACACAACACTTTGTTCTCAGTAATTTTGCAAAGCCCAGTGACCTTAATCAACAAATAACAGTGTAAGAGAATGAAACCTATGGATTCCAATGAAATTTAGAACAAACTACAAGACATATAGGAATCATATGACTCAAGTAAACTCACTAATGATCTAATAGTGAATTAAAGGAACTCAAGATTGCAAAATTAAAAGGCACACAAAGCACATTATGACACAAAACAGTAAACACATTCTGTTTACAATTTCAGCAGATGCAAACTGCTCAAACCTATTATACAAGCATAAACCTAAGGATTTGATGACAATATGAAATCATACATGACTTGACATATACTATGGATCATAAAAACAAAAGCTAGGACACAATTGAACACTTTGAACCGATTCAAATCAACAAAGACTCAACAAAACAAAAGATAGCTTGCGGCACACACAAGAACACCTAGAACAATGTATTTTTGGAAGGTTCAAGAAGATTGATGCTATTTGAACCGTTTAAACTCAAGAACACAACAATTAATCGATACAAAACAATCAAGACATGTAAAAATAGTGGTATACAACATGGAAAAGCCAAACAAAGTGAAAAGGATCAAGAACTTAGCTCTTGAAGACCAAAGCTCAAGATACCAAATGATGGAGGAGCTCCTTGGTGCCTTAGCTTCTTGTGCAAGCTTCAATGGAGGTTGAGCTTGGTGAAACCTTGAAGCACAGAATGGAAGCAATGGATGAACTCCTCATGTTGCGGAAGCCATGGAAATGCAAAGAAGAAAGCATGCAAGAAGGTTGATGCTAAAGTAGATGGTGAAAGCCTTGAAGGAGATTGGGCCAACCTTCAAGAGAGAGAGTTCCTAGCTTCTAAGAGAAGAAAATCAATATGAAACTTGGGGCAATGTGCTGAAATTTGGGCAGCATATCATTACTCAAAATCAAGTCTACAATAGAGGTTTCTAAACCTCTTATATATAGAAGAAGAAAAAGTTAGTGGCTTCTCTAGCAAGCTAAGGTAGTGTGTAGGAGAAGCTAGGGTTAGAAACCCTAGCTTGCCTTGCAAGCTACCTAAGCAGTGTGTAGGAGAAGCTAGGGTTAGAAACCCTAGCTTGCCTTGTAAGCTACCTAAGTAGTGTGTATGAGAAGCTAGGGTTAGGGTAACCTAGCTTGTGGAGCAAGCTTCTCCAAACCCTAGCTTGCCTTGCAAGCTACCTAAGTAGTGTGTAGGAGAAAGTAGGGTTAGGGTAACCTAGCTTCTGGAGCAAGCTTCTCCCAAACCCTAGTGTCTCATTCTCCTCCAATGATAAGGCGACACATGGCATAACTTCTATATGCTTCTAAAAACCTAACCTAGGTGCCTTTACAAATCCTAAGGCACCTAGGAATTATTTTTACAAAGGAGAAATATGTGCTACAATATTTTTACAAAGGAAAATCTTCCACAACATTTTTATAATTTTCCACTAAAGCTTAGAGTTGTTAGCATCTTGATGTCTTTTGCTGCCTTTGACTCCTTCTGAGCTTCAATGTATTTGGTAATGGATCTAATGATTAGACCTTTCTTGGGCCTTCGTCCATCAGTTTAACCTTGACTTTCTTAGACTGCAATATAGAATAAATCCATTGTTTTAAATAAGATTTACCCAATCAACATTAATTGAACCTTAATTGAGATTATTGGTTAAACTTGGATTTAAAACATATTCTCTTACTTTGCTTATTTTTAATTATTTACAAAGATTCTATGACCTTTAAATCCAGTAAAATATTTTGCAAAGATATTCTTTAGATTTTCTTCAAGGGTATCCGGAACAGAATTTGGAAACAAAATATATGAAAGAAATTGGGAGAATAAAAATATATAGTTCTACTAGAAAGAAGATATTTACAAAATTAATCTTTGGCATATAAGGAATCATCTGATAATTGCAAGAATAATATCTGAGTTAATTTTGTGAAGAAAAGGAGATTATAAATAGAGGCTGGAGAAGGCACGAAAGAAACATTGTTGTAGAGCATAAACTCTAGTTTATTTTCTTTTGTAATTATTGTGCTTTCGTCATGAAAGGCTAAACTCCTTTGGGTTGATTCTCGTGTGATTTCACAACGAATTATAAGGTTTCTGTTTAATAAAGTTTTCTTCATTACATTCTTTGTAACATTTGTGTTATATTGTTGGTCTTTTTGAAAACTATGTTTCTGGAAAAGTATTTGTTTTTGAACATTCGTTGAGAATTCAATTGTTTTTCCTTAATTAGAGTTCTTGGTTAATTTTCTTAGTCTTAATCAATTTATTGTACGTTTAGTCAAGAGACAAAAGATATACATCTCATTGAATATGTGCTTGGATATGTATTGAATATATTAGTAGACACTTGTTTTGCTAATAAGATTTTGTTGAATTTGATTGACGTTTTTTTGATTGAGTTCAACTATGTGAAGAGAATTGAAGGATAATAATCTAAGATAACCAAGGAAGAATTTGTTGTGAAGGAACTTCAGAGTCAACCTATTTTCTTTATTATTTTGAAATCATTTGCTTTAATTTCTTGCACTATAATCCTTAAACCCTCCTTTTTTAATTTACTCTTATAACTAACTTTCTTTATTGCATATAAGTTTTGAACATTGATTGACTGAATTTACTATTGGATTCATTGGGAGACAACTTGGGGTTAGCCTTCCCTTATCTATACTATCACCTCTTTGGTGTTAGATCATCTAACACTGTGTTAGGCAGTTAACACTAGAATTCTTTAAATTTGCTCGAGAAATGACTGCAATTAAATTTGTATAGCAGATCGATGTCTATGGAAGCATGCAATATGTTGTTGGGAAGGCCATGACAATATGATAGACATGTATACCATGATGGCCTCACCAACAAGTTCTCATTTGAAAAGAATGGAAGGATAAATTCACTTACACCTTTAACTCCTAAAGAAGTTTAAACATATCAACTTGCAATAAGGGAATCAAGGGAAAAAAACATGAGACAAATCAAGTGAAAAGGTAAGAAAGATAAAGAGTTACTTGTGACATTATGTAAAGTAGTCCAAAAGTTAAAGCATGTAAACAAACCCTTGTATCTTCTTTTTGCCTAATATTGCGTGTTCAATGAATTTTGACATAGGAGTACAACTAGATAAGGAGAATTGAAAGACAATCTATAGACTCTTCAATTCCTAAATATTTAGATTTGTTTTCTATTATTTTTCCTTTCTCCTTGGATGTTAAAAAGTGCAGGGCATATTGGAGATAAAAATTCACAAAGAGAGAATCAAAGTATCTCATGGGTTCTTGATTTTTCCGTGACCCAACTTCGGGAATTTCAATAGTCATTAATTATTGAAGTGAAGAAACCTTTGTTACTTGAACATTTTTTAAATTATCCACAAAAAAAAAAGTGACATAGGACATTCTTCTATAATTATCTTGCACTCACATAGTCATATACATCATCATCACAATTATCGTTATCATCATCATAATAATAATAATCATCATCAATATCATCATCTCATTTTAAAAACAAATAAAAATAAAATGGTAAAGACCTTTTGTAGGAAATAAATCTTGGGATATGAGCATACCCATATGTAAACATGATATACTAAGTTCTTTAGTTTATGATCCTGGAAGATAGTAATAAACAATTTTCTTAGTAGTAGTAAATAATAAGCCATAACTTCAATGTTTTTTATCTTTCTCTTTGTGATGCATGATATTTATTTATTTTAAGAACTTTCCTATGGCATAGTGATAAAAATAATTATAAGTTTTGGACCATTTTTCTGTATTTGGGCTAATTGGTCTTTAATTGAAAGTTTGATTCAATTTGATGAAATTTCCATAGATTTTCCCGACTTGAGCATGTTTTGTATTTTGTCCATAACTTTGGCTACAGACCTCGGATTAACTTGTTTTTTTATGTTGTTTTGCAGATAACTCGAAGATCTACAAGTTTTATGGGAGGCTCCAAGACCAAAATTGGACTGAAAAATGGAAAAAATCATCCTTGAAGTTGGTATACAAAATATGGACAGCACTTTGAGCGAAAATAATTAATTGAGGACAGCTTAGTCATTTCACCCCAATTGAGTTGAGATCAAAACTGTGTTTTATATTAAACTAGACCTTAGGGTTTACAAAAGGATGAATATTGTAATGTTTAAAATAGTGGACAGATTGTGAACTACCAACTTGAGACGACAATTTTTGAATATAATTTATTTTACTTGCTTCTTCTTCTTCATCTTTACGAAGTACATCTTTCTCTCATTTTTGTGTTCTTTCCGCTTTTGATATGTCAACCATGATGATGAGTCGCTAATCTCTTTTGTTGAATCCGATCCCCGAAGGTTCTCCCGTTTCCATTAATCCATAGGTTAGTGTTTTGTATTTCTTTCCGCAATTACTTGTTCATTTTCTGTTTTAATCTGATTGTTATATTTAATAGTTGGATTGACTTTGTGATTGAATGAATACAGTCTAATTGGAATGTGTTGTGGAATTCCTGAATCAAAATTAAATTAGACTGATGATGTTGCTCATTATGCGATTGCATTGATTTGGCACAATAGGTGTTTGATAAAATGCTTCGCGGTTGTGGAGTGTTCGGGATGTTAAATAGATGGATGGATTCTAATCTATTTAACCCTCAAATATGATTCAGATTTTATTTAGGGCCTGTGAGGGATTTGGGAGAACCGAAGGGAGGCCGAGTTTATTTTCATTACTTGAATTTCTCTATTTTGTTTGAATTGTTTTTCTCCTCCTCCCCCCTGCCCCGTGCTATTGTTTTATGTTTTGGCTTAAGAGAATATTTGAGTAGTCTTTGGAAGAATTACCTAGGTTAGCTATATTGCAAAATCTAGCCTCCTAGTTTAATTTGGAGTGCGTTCGGCAGCGCACATCAGTGTAGAGCTCTAGAATTAGTGGACGAATTCTCCCCAAGATACGGAGCATGATACATGCAAGGATAGAGCACCCGAGGAAAAAAAGGAAGAGGAGCATGAAGGAATTACAACAAGGAGCATGGTTAGAAAATTAAAAAAGGAAGAGTTAAAGAATAAATTTTAAGGAGTAAACAAGAGGAAGAATCAAAACATTGGAAGAAGAAATCAAAAAAAGTAAGCAAATAAAGCTATTGAAGATAGAAGAAACTTGAGAGAAAGAAGGAATTGAAGGAAGCAACTTCAAAGAAGCTCCTCGACCTTTAGAGCTCTGTAAATGCCGCACCAATCATGTTTAATTACAAGGATTGCCAAGTCATCAAAATACATCATTACATCCATGCATGTAGATAACTACCAAATGCGCGTTCATGAACCTAACTAATCATCCAAGGTTAACTCCTTAATTTTGTGGAGATTAGTTTAACTTATTTTTAGATAACTTTTGTTAATCTTTTACTAATTTTTAACTTTTAAGACGTCCCATGAACATTATAAAAGGAGTTCACACCCCTTTCTACAAATTATATAGAGTTGAGTGAATGGAATAACCTTTGAAGGTGTTTTTGAAAGTTGAGTTGTCTCTTTTCTATTCTTTTCTTGAGTTCTTATCTTGAGACACTTTCTCAAGTGGTGATTATTCAAACACTTATCCTTGGAGGTTCTCCCCCAAAAGTGGTGTGTTCTTCATCATTTCTTTACCTTAATCCATTTTTAGTTTTCTTTCACTTTTTTTTTGTTGTTTCTTCCATATATTTTCATTTTGCTGAATGTTTACGTCTTCCATTGTCTCCATTGTTATGCCAACTATGTTCTTCCAATTGGTGGGTTTTGTTCTTCATCTCCTAACAAGTTGATCTAGATCCTAAACACCCTCTATAGTCCATATAACTTTTCCTGGTGATAACATCTAAAATGAGACACAATTCAGGTTCAAAAGAATTTATTGGAGTATGAGAATTCAATTTATTCTAAATCCCTATTATATTGAACAGAAGGAGTTATGCTCAATGCTAGAAGCTAAGCCTAGCACAAATCAGACTCGAGAGCAATTTAATGGAAATGCGTTGGACGCAAGAAACATAGGTCCGATGCCGGTTTGGCTTCAAAACTTGGATAATAACAAATTCTAGTTGCGCTCGATGCCACTTTAGTTGGGCCGATCATTGCAAAATAAAATATATTTAAAGGATTTTATGCATTAGGGTTATACACTCTAGAGACTCTGGATTATACACTCCATCTAAGAGTTAAGCTCTACTTGGGAGTCGTAAAAATATTGCCTTGGGATGACGGTTAGGGTTTGGAGGATTTTCCTTTTCTCCTCTTTGTATATCCATCTTCCTCCACTGTTCATCTTTTATTTTGTTGGGATTAGATGTAATTGTTTGAATTCTCATTTAATCGATATTGGTCTTATTTATGTCTTATCATAAATGTTTTTCTTTCAATATGTTAGTATTTTGTTTATGTGCTTAGGGCTTGTCATGTTGATTTGTGACTTGATCATTGATTATTAAGAATCTTGGATAATATCTTTTTGTAGTATGGAACAAAATCAAAATATTAGATGAAAGCTTGTCTGATGCAATTCCTAGCTTCACATGCTTGTTCCTAGTGCTTATTCTTCTCAAATTTGACGTTACACTGAGTGAAATGAATGGAGTGCAGCGAAATCATGTTAAAAATAGTGAGTTGACGTGACGAGATGGAGAATTAGGAAGATAATTTTGAAAGTGAGTTTAGGCCAACACTTAGGATGAAATCTAGAAAAGATGTTGTGTAATGCTCATCTAGAGAGAACCTGGACAAGAGTACAAGTGCCGAAAATATTTTGGCAGCAATTTAATATATTCGTCAAAATTATTTTACAAGAGGAGAACACCTCTATTTATAGGATAACCTTAGGCTAACCCTAACCCTAACCCTAAATTGTAAGACAAGCTTCTTAATAACTCTCCAATTCGAGAATGTTTCATGTCAAGCTATAAATGTAGAGGATCCTCTCCATTGGCATGGTGACATGTGGCAAGGACCATGGGAAGCATGTGTAGGCACCACCTAAGCCCTAACTCATACTACATGTGCTAACTTTCTCTCTCTCTCTCTTTCTCTCTCTCTTTCTCTCTTTGGGTTGGGGTTTAGTCAATATACAAGGTCTAAAAATTCAAGACAACCTATTATACTTTTTAGCCCAAATACAAGGCTGAAAATTTAAATTCCTATACTACCTTGGCCAATATAAAAAACTCAATTCCTATTTTACTTGGTCCAAAATAAATTCTACACTACTCTATACAACTTTTACAAGTAGAGGTTTTGTAATCTTGAAGCTCCAAAGTCTCTAGAGTGATCTTTTAGAATTTTAAACTTGGGTCCAAAAGTTTGTTTGGAAGCCCAAACAAGCACAATTAGGCCCAATCTCCTGATATACTCCTTATCAAAGGTATAACATAGTGACCTCTTTATTTTTGTCTCTAGTGTTAGAGGTGGGATTGCATCATACCCTCCATCTTGAAAAAGATCTGTCCTTAGATCTTGCATGAAGCTCATTGACTAGAGACTTCTTTTCACTTCATCATTTTCGACCAGGCTCAAATATCTATCTATACAACATAGAAAACAAAAGTGAAATGCATTTTATTATAAAAGCATAGAAGATTGAAGAAAGAATTACCTTTATTTTTGTTTTTAAGAGAATTTTTGTTTGAACTATGAAAGACATTTTTTGTTCACTTTGTTGCCACTACTTTATGCAATACAGTGACTTATCAAAGTGAAGTTTTTGAAAATTTTTCACAAGAATAATTAAAATTTGTACCTTTTTTCCAAAGAAGAGTTAAGAAGCATACACATTCCTTTAACACGTTCCTTTTTAGGAACTAACTTTGACTCTCCTTCCTTTAGTTTTTTCGTATTTTTATACCTTTTACTTTTTATGTTTTTCTTTTTCTAATGTTTCTATCACTTTTATTCCATCCTCTCTCGCTTGTTGAGGTGTGAGAGGACAAAGAATGATCTTATACCCTCATGCAGGAAACTAATATTGTGAATAAGACCATCATGTAAAGTTTGTTTGTCAAATTGCCACAGCCGACCAGGTAAGATATGTGTAGCCTCCATTGGTATTACATCACAAACTGCTTCTTCTTTATATTTTCTTAAGGAGATTAACACACTTACTTGGTCTTTAACTATTATACCCCTTTCATTAGTAATCCACTAAAGTTTGTAAGGTTTCAAATGGGATTTAATGGCAAAGACAACTTGCCCACCAACTTGGAACTACAATAGTTACAGTAAGAACCTCTATCCACAATCACTGAACAAATATTTTAGAAACCTTACAGTGAGTGTGGAATAATTTTCTCGTTGAGACTTTTCTAATTCATTAGGTTAACTTTTACATCCTCATCACATAACTTATGTTGGATATTTCCTAAGATATGTAGTTATTCATTGAAACTATTAAATTTGTTTTTCACTTGTTTAATGATTTAGCTTTGTTGAAATTGTAGTGCAACAAGCAATAAGGAAATTTTCAATATAGATATTATGTTATACATTGGATGAGGACTATAGTTTGTGTTTCTATCACTAACTCTAGAAATAGGTATTAAAATGTTCTAAATATTGAAAGATTTCAAAGGTTTCATATGATGATGAGTAATAACACTATTTTCCTATTTCAAGTTTTTTTCAGATAACAAGCAACTGGACAATCAAACAATAGAAGAAATTCATATGGAATGGGTAATATACTTTATTAAGTTAGAAATCAAATGTGATAATATATAGTGTTAGATGTACATATATATCTACAAAATTGATTTACGTACAGATTATTACATACGAATTTTTATCCATATGTAAATTTAGCATTACATACAGATTTTATATACGGATTTATGACATACAGATTTTACATACGGATTCATTACATACGGATTTATTATTTAGGGATCCAAATCCGTATATAATTACATACGGATCCAAATCTGTATGTAATTATCTACGGATTTTACATACAGATTCATTATCTACGAATTTTATATATGGATTTATTACATATGAATTTTATATACAGATTTTACATACGGATCCAAATCCGTTTGTAATTTACCTACGAATTTTTTTGTAGATAATATTAATAATTAATTTTATCAAAATTATAATTATTATTATTAACATTATTATTATTAATAAAAATAAATAATATTATTAAAATTGGTATATATATTATTAATATATATAATTAATAATATTATTAATATTACTATTATTTTAATATTAATATTAAAATTTTTAATAAGAGTAATTTTAATATTATATTATTAATATTACTTTTGGTATTATATTTATTAATATTATTAGAATTATTATTAATATTATTATTATAATAAATATTATTATTATTAACTTATAT
>Ga0209489_108197_pt1 | contig 14589 bp, 9 predicted proteins | sample SiratrowhiteBW_FD_187527 | JGI IMG/M metagenome (GOLD analysis project Ga0209489, IMG submission 187527) | Root nodule microbial communities of legume samples collected from California, USA - Siratro white BW (SPAdes) (version 2) | ecosystem: Host-associated > Plants > Roots > Nodule | place: USA... | reverse complement strand
TATATATATATATATATATATAAGTAAAGTGACTAATTAAATGTCAAATTTGTTCGACTATAAAAAAATAGATCATATAATGGTTTTAACTATTCATTTACAGGGAATCAAATCATATTTTATCCTATTTTTAAAAAAGAAAGTATAATTTTCTAGACAAGAAGGGTATAAAAGATGTGACTAATACTAATTTTGAGATAAGTGAGTGTAATTATTTTGATTGTTAAGATTGATCCTTCTCTTATTAATTTCTGGAATCAGAATTTGAATTTGACCAAGTTGTTGTTTTTTATGTGAATTAGACTTAATTTCAAGGAGATAGTTCTTGACTGTGATAGTGGTCTATATATGAAAGTTCATGGAGTGCCTATTTATCAAGGTATACAATCTGATCCAGCATGGAATCATATCTTCAATGAAGCAATGGCCAATATATGCACAACAGAGATGACAAAGATACTTGAAATATATAATGGATTTGAAGGAATATCACTGCTTATCGATGTGGGAGGTGGAGTAGGGCAAAGTTTAAACATGATAATCTCCAAGTATCCTTACATAAAGGGTGTCAATTTTGATCTTCCACAAGTAATACAACAAGCTCCACCTTATCCAGGTATATCACTTTTTCTACTTCAACCAACTCAATAAGGACAATAAAATATAAATCAAATAACAAAGAAATGATGTATATATTTAGAAAAAATATAAATTGTTGAATATCTAATACAAAAATATAATAAAGCATTTGTGTTGTTTTTTTTTATTTATTATGAATTTCAAAATTTATATATTTCTTCAAATTTGATCGGATGAAATCAAATTCTTTAATTAGCTCAAATTAGAACAGAAAATCTAATTATAATATCAATAATCCAATATTACTGTTCATACATTTCCTCTACTCTAGTTGGAATTTGTTTGTTACAGTTTATCATAAGCAACCACTCATCATGCACTTGACATCCTGATCTCTTAACTTAATCAACTACTCATATATATAACTAATTACAATGAGTTCAAACTTTTACTTCATGAAGGAATTGAACATGTTGAAGGAGACATGTTTGAAAGTGTTCCAAAAGGTGATGTCATACTATTGAAGGTTAGTCTAGATACTATGATAAGCCCCTTGTAATTGTGATTAAGTTAATCCACAATGATCTTAATAACCATTTTTGGTGGTTGTTTAATCATTGTAGGGCATATTGCACAATTGGTCTGATGAAAATTGTTTGAGAGTTCTAAATAACTGCTACAAAGCTTTGCCAGAAAATGGTAAGGTGGTTGTTGTGGATTTCATAATGCCTCAAACAATTGGTTCTACTGAAGCAGATAAGATGGTTACTAGCTTTGATAACCTCATGTTTCTTGATGGAGGAAGTGAAAGAACAGAGAAAGAATTCATGAATCTATGCCAGTGTTCTGAATTTTCTTCTTTCAAAGTTGTTTGTCGTGTCTTTAATGCTCTAGGAGTAATGGAATTTTATAAATAATATGTAAATTTACTCATGCGTTTTCGTAACAGTAAATTACATTTTCTTTGTTAAAAACTCCTTCTTGATATATTTGAATAAATAATATTTGACATATTTATTTATTTTTTGATATTTTGTTATTTCGTTTCTTTGAGATGAAAGACGAAGGATGAAAAAAATAAAATAAAATTAATGGATTTAAGGGTGTAGAAGGTAAAAGAAGACGTGAAAAAAAATCAGAAATACGAGTAGATAATATAATTTATTATGTGTGCAATATAATGAGTTATCTTATTGTTTTTTTAATAAAGTAAAAGTAGTATAAAATAATATCATAATCAATGATGTTACTAAAATAAATAAGTTTAAAGTATCTTTTATGAAAATAATTGATTATCTTTATTTTACTATTTTATAATAATAAAAATAAATAATTCAAAAAATAATAATAATAATAATAATAAAATAAATATAATCTTTCATCTTACTAGTATTTTCTAAATAATTGTAATATACTAGAAAATATCTATGAAATAAAAAACTAACCTAGAATTTAATTTTAGAAATAAATAAGATGATACTTATTTGTTTTAACAGAGAAGCTTTTTAAAGAAATAAAAGTTAGTTATTTACATTTTATTTTTATAACAACTAACAACTCTTTCTAAAAAGATATTTTGTTTATAAAAACTACCAACTCGTTCTTTCTCTCTCTTTTTTTAAGGAAAAGATATACAGTTTCATTATTATGAGAACTGTCATCTCTCTAAAATAATTTATCTGTTTTCTACCTTTTCTCTAGATTTGTGATCTCACAAGTTATCAGATTGATAATAAGAGAACATCCCTAGATTCCTAGCATTGAGTATATCAAGAGTGTCCGATCAAATTCTTGAACAGAGTTAGGTTGCCTGTGATTTTAGGGTTTTTTAGTATCTTTACTCTATAGAGGTAAGGGAAGCTAGTTGTATGTTTTTATAAATATTGTAATTACTTGTCTTGTGAATTCAGGTAGGGAAAGCTAGTTTGACTATTTTTTTATATATATTGTAATTATTTGTTTATTAAATATGAATTGGATAAATTTGAATTAAATTGAATGAATGTTTATGTATTGTATGATGTAGTATCAATGTTTGTGAATGATGTGGTGTGTGATCGAGACATAGTATCTTCACGAAAGCAGACACCCATGTTGAAATTATTAGGATGTGCATTGTTTGGGGATTCGGAGGTATCCTGACTCTACTAGTACATTGGATTCACATAAATGAAGACTACCAGTTAGTAAAGAGTCGAAGGAGGCTCATATGACCATATCCGAGGTTTGAAATATGAGCCTGATCGAAATAGGACATATGGATTAACCCTGTGCATATGGGATCCGAGGTTTGAAATATGAGCCTGATCGGAATAGTCTGTATCCGAGGTTTGAAATAAGCCCGATCGCAACATATAGGTGGTATATGACAGGTGCACACCTCTGAGTCTAACTCAATGCACAAGTGTCTTCCGGAAGTAGAGAGTCCAGTGTCTTTGTATGTAGGATGAATTATGAAAGTTGGATTTGTTGTTTTTGGGTTGATATAGAAATTTAATTTATGAAAATACATTTTTTTAGAACTCTCTAGCTTACCCTTATTTTTGTGTGGTGTTTGTTTTGTTTTTAAATATGCGATGATTAAGTATATTACACGTGAGCAGAGAATTTGACAGGTGGTGTGAGTCCTCTGGCTCCGACAATTGAACCTGATCTTTCCATTATCATTCGTAAAGGTATATGTTCTACTCGTATTCTCTCTCCATATTATACTGCATTAAGTTATCATATATTATCTCAACCTTTTATACTTGTCTTTCGTCTATTTCTTCTGTGTTTATTCCAAAACTAGTAGGTGATGCCTTAGCCCATCCTGATTGGCGTCAAGCAATGCTTGATGAAATAAGTGTTCTTCAGAACAGTTGAACTTGGGAACTCGTTCCTTTACCTTCTGGGAAATCTATTGTTGGTTGCAGGTGAATTTTTGCTATCAAAGTTGGTCCTGGTGGTACTATTGATCGTCTCAAAGCTCGTCTTGTGGCTAAAGGTTATACATAAATTTTTGGTTTAAAAAATGGTGATACTTTTTCTCTAGTGACAAAGATGACTTCTGTTTGTTTATTCATAGCTACGGCAGCTCTTCAAAGATTGTCTCTTTATCAATTGGATGTTAAAAATGCTTTTCTTAATAGGGATTTGGAGGAAGAAATTTATGTGGAGCAACCTCCAGGTTTTGTTGCTAAGGGGAAGTCTTATTGATCAGTATGTCGTCTCCGCAAATCTTTATATGGCCTTAAGCAGTTTCCTAGGGCTTGGTTTGGAAAATTCAGCAGTGTTGTTAAACAATTTGGTATGACTCGCAGTGAGGCAGATCATTCAGTTTTTTATCGTCACGCAAGAGCTGGGTCTATCTATCTAGTGGTATATGTTAATGACATTGTTCTTATAGGTAATGATAACCATAGCATCTCTCAGATAAAGCAAATATTTGTCACCACTTTCAGACCAAAGATCTTGGCAAACTCAGGTATTTCTTAGGGATTGAGGTAGCACAATCTAACCATGGTATTGTTATCTCTCAAAGAAAGTATGCATTGGGCATTTTAGAGAAAACTGGATTGATGAATTCAAAATCTGTTGAAACACCCATGGATCCTAATGCCAAACTTCTACCTAGTTAGGGAGAGCCTCTTTTAGATCTTGAGAAATATGGAAGATTAGTTGAAAAATTGAATTATCTTACTATTACTCATCCTGATATTTCATTTGCAGTTAGTGTGGTGAGTCAATTTCTTAATTTCTTGTGTGTTGATCATTGGAATGCAATCATTCATATATTGAAGTATATTAAAAGTTCTCTTGAAAAAGACTTACTATATGGTCATAGTAACCATAGTGAAGTTGTATCTTATTCAGATGCTGATTGGGTAGGATCTCCATCTTGATTGGGTAGGATCTCCGTCTGATAGAAGATCTACTTCTGGATATTGTGTTCTTATTGGTGATAATTTGATTTTTTGGAAAAGCAAGAAACAACATGTTATGGCAAGATCTAGTGCCGAAGTAGAATATAGAGCTATGGCCTCAGTACATGTGAGCTTATTTGGCTTAAACATTTACTTAAAGAATTACATTTTGGAGATGTTACTCAAATGACACTCATGTGTGATAATCAGGTTGCTCTTCATATTAACTCAAATCCTGCCTTTCATGAAAGAACTAAACATATTAAGATTGATTGTCATTTCATTAGAGAGAAAATTATATCTGGAGACATCACGACCGAATTTGTTAATTCGAATGATCAATTAACTGATTTTTTACTAAATCTTTACGGAGACCTAGAATTAAGTATATTTGTAACAAGTTTAGTTCATATGATTTATATGCATGAACGTGAGATAGAGTATTGAATATAATAGACTTAGCCCATATTTTCTATTAGTTTGTTATTATTTTTATCTATAAATAAACCGTCTCTATATATATATTTTATAGAAGAAAGATTAATTCATAATAATTTTCTTGTTTATTTTAAAGAGAGCTTTTACACTTTAAATACAACATAAAATTAACATAAAATTTCTTATTCCCTTCACTTAGAAATGATACACCGACACATTGTACTCAACAACAGTATTTCCAGATGTAGCATTAGACCATATAGTCTTTGCCTGTGCATAGCCCCTAGCAAACCTGAAAGCACCACTCCCTCCAACAATTGGCATTTCTCTAATCTCATCAAACACAGCATTCCTCCCAAGCAAGCTCAAAGTACTCCCCTCGTAACCACCCTCGATGAAGAAGAAATTGATCAACATCGTAAATCCAATATCATGTAGAGAAGTCAAAGCAAAAGTTCCCTGAGCCCTTCCAACCACTTTTGAACTCAACTCTAACCCTTCAGTCAAAAGGTTATCCACCACGAAAGTGACTCCAAATCCCCCAGGAGAATGGCTTGGTGGATCAATGAGTTTCATAGATGTTGGGTGTTCACCATCGAAGATGTCATGGAAATAGAAGTGAAGATGTGTGAATTTCTCCACTCTCTCTGTGGGTAAGGTTATGTGGGATTCTTCAATGAAATTCCCTTGGATTGTGATTGTGTGAATGCACACAATAAACAATACTCCAAATACACCAATCATTTTAGGTCAACTCATAAAAAAATGCTAAATCAAGTTGCATTGAAATCTTATTTTAACTAGTTATTTATAGTACTGTGGGTGAGCGTAAAGCGAGGACAATTATTTAATCCAATTTGACACCACGTGTAAAACGAGAACGATTATTTAATAATATCTAATGCATAAATATCCATAATGTTTTGCACCAAAACATAAATAGCATCCACAAATTTGTGTCAATGTGATTTTTAGATTCGAAAGAATATATTATATGAAAGGTATTTAAAAAATTGAAAGATATTCAGCTAATATTTTTAATATTCACTCTTATCTTAATATTTGTTTATTTTAATTACAAATTTCAGTTTCAAGTATATATTTTTAATGCTATTTTTTTTCTCTTTCTTTTTATCTATATATATATATATATACATATATATATATATATATATATATTTTTTTTCTTTTTCTTTCTTGTCCGAATCAATATATCTTTATTTAATTTGCCATTCTTTCATTCTTCATTGTATTTTTCTATTAATTTTATATTGTTTGTTTATGGATTCTTTGTTGTAATATTGGAATTTTAATAAATGTTAAAATGTGGTTTTTAATCTACTTTCTCCTCTTAACATCAAACTTCTTTTAAGAGAATTCTATATATATCCTTCTTTTATATCTTTATTGGTAGTCAATTCTCCTTTATTGAATTTAAAGTAAAATTTCTTGTCTTTCATATATAACTTTGAATATTTCTAGCTTGTTTACATTTTTAATCTTACAAAGTTTGATTTCAAAAGATATGTTATAACTTTTATCTAACAGTTAAGAACACTTCACAAATTTTGATTAATTTCAGAAAGATATTAAATATAAAAAATTAATTTAATAGTAGAATGAATTTATTTGTAATTGTTTCTATACTTTTTATAACAATTTCTTATCCATTTCTAATTCTTACTTAGAAATATAATATTTGTTTAACTCTTTAAAATTTTCTCGATAAATTATGTAGTGTGTACAATCATTATCTATAAACTATGCACTTAATAATTTTGAAGATACAAATTTATTAAGGAAAAATCTTAATAAATTTGAAAAACAAACAATAAGAACACAAAAGAAGTAAGCTAAACCAAAAGGAATGGTTTGAAGATAAGCCAAGAAGAAGGCAAGCAAAGAAAATACTTATAAAATTGAAGAGTTAATGATAACACAAGAAAATTACTTAAACACATTATGAAAATTTTAAGTAAATCTTCATGAAGGAAAGAAGACTTATAAATCGACAAATATTGAACTCAATTTGTTATACTTCAAGAATAAAAAGATGATGTACTTAGTCTGGAATGCTTTTCACAACACATAAAATTTTCAATTTGTTATACTTTAAGAATCAAAAGATCCTGTACCTAGTTTGAAATGCTTTTCACAACACTTAAAATTTTCACTTTCTTTCATTAAATTTAACCAAATATGATCTTCAATTTTGGATTATATATATATATATATATATATATATATATATATATATATATATATATATATATTACCTTGAAAATTTCATACTTAATATGAATGATAGTAATGATTTAAAAGAATTACAAACACTCTGAATTTTTATGTTTGAAATGTCAATAAATTCTTTACTATAGTAATTTATAATTAGAAAAAACTCACATTGAAGTCTAAGAAATTTAAGAAACAAAGATGAAGAACTCTAAGGAAACTTATATGACAAGGGATTCAAATAAAAAAATAATAAACACAAATAAAGGTAATATGCTAGTGATGAAAATTAGCAAATGGAAATACAACATAGGAATAAAATTAAAACTAGAAACAAAAATTGTGATGAAATGAGACTAATTTTGAACCAAAACAAACTAACATCCAATTTTACTCAAGCTTCATAAATAATTAATGACAACCTCTCTCTGAATGTCATATACTGAGTCGAATTGCACAAATAAGATTAAGCATATAACTTGGCTTTTAGGGTGAGTTCAAGAAGATTGATTTAGATTTTTATGGGTTTTAGGTGAAAGAGAGCTTTATGCATACCATTGAGCACAAATTTAATATGATTAGATTAAGTAAGTCTGAAATCTTGCATAAAAAAAAGAAAGTGATCAAACAAACAAAACAAGTGAACAAGCGAAAAATGACAAAGAGAGGATGAAACTTAGACAACTAATTAGAAACAAAGACAAAAAAAATGGAAGAGGTGGATGGAGAGATTAAAATAGGCTACTTGAAAAGAATTTCAAGATAACTGATGAAGAGAATCGTCACTTGATCCAATTAAGAAAGATAAGACTTAAGCTAAGATAACTCTTTTTCTCTCAAAAATCACTAGAGTAACAATACTTTTCATTCAAATACAATGTGCTTTAAAGGAATGGAAGACACCATTTATAGATGTGTGGGTTGAACAAGATGTAAGGGAAATTTAAATTAAATATCCTTTTCACTTCTTGAAGTCAGCCACATTCCATTCATGTAAGTCATTTTGCCTTTAACTTGATTACTTTTCATATTTAACAAATCTTTAATGTTAAAATGCACTCCATGTGAACTCCCTTTGTATGACTAACCATGTGTAACTTATGGGCTTGGAAATAGGCCCAAAAGAAATGGGTCTTCTCCAGATAATCTATGGAACTTGATTAGCAAATGAATCAATCCTGACTTCAATTCATAACCAGCTACACCTTGTTGTTTGTCACAACCTCATTGGTGACGGGGGATGGTGATCCGAATAAAATAGGATAATGAAAATGAAAAATGGTAAAGGAATCGCCATCATAACTTACTATAGAATGAAAACGTTTTAGGCTGAGTTCAAGAGGGGAGGTGAATTGAACTTTGAAAGATTTTAACCAATTTAGACCATTGAAAATAGTTTTCGCAATCTGAAAAACTTTAATGAATCTTGGTATTAAAGATATAGGGTACCGTAAAAAAATAAATTGATTCAAGACACAAATGAATCAATTTGTTATACTGACAGATATAAGCACACAGCAGATTCTCAATCACACTGAATTGCAATTTCACAGCAACACATTAATCAGGTCAGGTTCACTCTGTTTTAATTCCAGTATACACTCAGAACAGAAACACACAAAAATCAAACTTGAATGAGAGCAAAGAAGAACAGTATTACAAAATACTAATTTAAAACTCCTAACAAAGCACTACACTGGTTTCAATCAATATTAATAAATCTTATAAATTTCCCTAACACCAGTAATTAATACAGACGTGAAACTAATTCAAAATGCAGATTCAATTATTCAGTTTCACCAAGAACACACAACAATGATACCAATTCTGCAGTATTACAGTAATTCAGCTAAAGTCAATTATCAGTTAATTTCAATGTCAGCACAGGATCAAACACACAATTGTTTCAGTACAAGTATCAAGAATCACACTGCAGTAATGAACACTTAGGTATGCAGAAGCTCAGATTCCTAACATTACAGAACAACTTTTAAATCAGATTTGTTCAGAATTAAAACTGATATGAGATATTGCAGATTATTAAATTTTCCAGCAATGTAATCAATTTTCAATTAATACAATATGTAATTCAATGGTTGAAACAAAATAGTCTGTTAATCAAGATTTTATAAACTGCTACAGTTGAATAATCAAAATCAATCACACAATTCAAGTTACACATCAATATACAGCTGAGGACTTAAACCAATTTTATCAAGATTACCATAAATTAATTCAATCTTTCAATTTAATTCATTGTGCAGTGCAAGAATTATAAGAAAAGGGTTCAAGAAGAAGAGACACAATCAATTTTATACTGGTTCACCACACAGGACTACGTCCAGTCTTCTCTGCACAACTTACAGAGAAAGTTCCACTAACTCAATTAATTGTTCACATACAATTAATCAACCAATTCCTACTCCCCGTAGAAATCAGAACACTGCTAAATTGATTTACTGCTCCCCGCAACCTCCAATCAATTTCAGCATAAACACCAGGTTAATTCCTATAGCCCAAACCAGTCAATTTCTACTCCCCGTAGAAATCAGAACCCTGCTAAATTGATCCACTGCTCCCCGCAGCCTACAATCAATTTCAGCAGAAAACCCAGGCTAATTCCTATAGCCCAGACCAGTCAATTTCTACTCCCCGTAAAAATCAAAACCCTGCAAATTAATCTACTGCTCCCCGCAACTTCCAATCAATTTCAGCAGAAAACACAGGCTTACTTCTAAAGCCCAAACCAATACAAACGTTCAATGAATTTCACAGAATTACAATGAAAACACCTCAAATCTTGATTCAAACAGGATCAAGAAGGGTTTAGAAAAACTCCTTGATTGGCGCAGAAAGAAAGGCCTGTACACAGTCTTGAAGAAACCCAGTGGCACACTTTAGTCAGAATTGATTCTTCAAGTAAAAGCCCTCTTTCGAAACTGATTATTATGAAAACAGCAGAATCTCTCACAGTATTTCTCACAGAATGTATTTCAAAACGATTGTGATTTTCAGAAATGTATCTCTCTTCTTTCTTTTCTCTGTTCTCTTTCTTTTTCTTGTTTCTTCTCATTTTTCGCACTTGAAAAACCCAATGTTTTATAGAAGAATAGCTCAAACCAGATTTTCAGAAAAACAGTTAATTCAGTTAAGCTCAGGCACGAATAAATTGATTCGGCTTAACCTGAAATCAGTTTGTAATAGTTAAGTACTTTGTTTTCCAAAACTATTAATTCAGTTATGCTCAGATATGAATAAATTGATTCGGCTTAACTTGAAATCAGTTCATAATAGTTCAGTACCTTATTTTCCAAAATTGTTTTAACTACCTTATTTTCCAAAACTGTTTTTAACTGAAGTTAAAACCTTTTTATGGTTTGATTTAAATCATTTAACTCATGTGCTAATGAATTTCTCCTTAGATGTGCATAGGCTCTCTTTCACGGCCAATCATACTCACTCACACTAAGACACAACCTAGAACACATTTCCACTTGCTTGCTTTGGCTTGCTAGTCATGTCTTGCATGACTTCATCAAATCCTTTAGTATTGTGAGAATACTAACATAGAAAAACTATGGAAAATTAATATAAAGAAAAAGGTGGTTTGTGTAATAGAGGTAGATTCGAGAGTCGATTACGTACGAGGAAGATATTAGCACCCCATAATGGTTGTCATGAGATAGTACCTTTAACTAAATGAATGAAATAAGTGTGATTTAATAGAATGTTTATTTTTTCCAAAATAAAACAATAAATTGTAAACAAATACACAAAAATAAATTTTTAAGTTAAAGGACTCGACAATAATTATCTTTATCCATAACGGGTGAAGAATCAAGACATACATAGTTATGAAAGTATGTGTTTGTTTAAATGAAGCTATTAGCAATACTCAGCAGCAGGATCTCGTGTAGTTGAGGTAATCGACAGGAGGGTAGTTTGAGGTAGTTTAGCAATGCAGTTTGGACTGAGGTAGCCAGCGACAATGTGGCAAGTCTTAGTGAAAGAAAGGTTATGAAAATGTGCTTAAAAAGTTACAGTCAAAGGGTTTCCCGAGGTACCAAGGACATGCTCGGCTATGCCAAGAAGCTCGATCATGATACCGAAGACATGTTTAGTCCAGTATCTGTGAGGGAACCAGTGAAACGTGATATAACTCATAATAGAAGAATGGTAATGATGTTTTAAAAGGGTTCACTCAGATGTTGAGGACATGCTCAACTCCACCAAAGCGCTCGGCCATTACGCCGAAGACATGCTCAACTATGCCAAAGAACTCGAATTGGGATTAGGTTGATTTTTGGGTTAAGGTTCTCGATTTTTGTTCTCGACTGCTTATACGGGCAGGGTTTTCTTGATTTTATGAGGGTGCCAACAAGCATGTGACATAACTCACAATGGGATTGTCTCAGTGTTCAACCTTCACACCGAAGAGGTGCTTGTTCATGTTAAACAACTTGGAAAGGTGTGAACAATATTCGATTTTGACGAAAAATCTGAGATTGTCAACAAATGTAACTTATCTCACAAAGACAGGATGGCTAGGTTCAAATCTTAAGGTATTCAGATTGATACTTGGGTTAAGTTTACTCGTTAAGGTTATAATGATTGATCTTTGGTTAAGTCTAACGTAAAGTTTGTGAGCTTGTCAGCAAATGTGACATAACTCACTGTGGAGAAATGGTCAATTTTATAAATTTAAGGTACTCGAGTTGATCAGTGTAGGTTTTTGGGTTTCATTTATGGGTTTCATTTTCAGTAAGGTCATGGGTTGAATGGAAACATGACATGGCTCACAGTGGAAAAATGATTAAGTTTATAAGGTACTCGGTTTCGATTTTGGGTGATTTTCTAGGTTTGTTGGGTTTCAAGAGAGGAAAATGATAGAGCACGCAACGTTGTGCTCAAGGCAACGACCTCGCGTTCGTCAAATTACAATCATTTTTCAATCGTTTCTCACGTAATCAATCATATTTGCAAAACGAATGTTGGTTCAACTCTCTATGCGTTCACGCATCATATTTAAGACGAGGAAGATGATGAATAGTGTTGCGAAATCACAGAGACAAACATACAGCAAAAATAACGTAGAGGTTTACATAAACAAATCGAGAGAACAATTGAATTATTTACTCACTTGTTGAAGAATCAATTACAGAGAGCTTCATATCAATTTAAGCTTCACACTTCCGCTCTTCTCTTCATCATTGTTGCATTTCTTCTGCAAATTTTCTCTCTCTCTCTCTGAGTACATGCGGTGTTCGCTCTCTTTCTCTTTCACTTCTCTCACGGTTTTGTCTCTCCTCCATTGTATCATCCACCAACCCTTTTATGTCTAACGTTTCTGTCTCCAATCCCGCAAACAATTTGTATCTTCTCTTTTATAGGCGACGATGATGATTCAACTCCTCCAAGGCAACGGGAGCATCGTTCGTTGAGCTTCATGATTGTCGCTAACAGAATAATGCATTCCATTTTCAGTTGATGAACCATCTAACTAACTTCCTTAATGCCCTGAACATGTTATCTAAACATTGAAACAGAATCCATGCCACATCAGCGCTCATTGTTGGGAAATGAAATTGGCATTGAGAAAATGAAACAGGAAATGGGCTAACTGAAAGGATTAGGCTAACGGAAGTGTAATTGGGCAATGGGTAAGGAAGTTGGGCTAAATGTATGTGTAGAATTTGGGCAGTGAAGATGTGTGAAAATTGGGTTACAAAGGTGTAAATGGGATTAAGGGAATTGTGCCAAGCTGCAGTGGAGCTGCGGAATTAAAATGGGCAGCAGCCCAAGACAAAAATACAACAAATGGGGCATAAAAAAATTAAAAAGAAAGGGGCAAATAGCAAAAAATAATAATTTTTTTCTTATTTCACTCTGACAAAAGTGGGTGTTAACATTGTTGTTGTGGTAGTTGTAAGCAGAGAGGCTAGTATGGCATATCTGGATTGGCTAGCTCCGTCAAAGTTCTTTCCCTACTGGCTGCCATAATCACAATTGATATTATTTCTTCATAGTCAGATTCAGACATTTTTGGCTCTGTTTCAGGAAGTTTTGATTTTGTGATTGAAGAGGTTGTGTGAAGAATCAGATGGTTATCGTCCAATCCTCTTTGCCACCTTCTATATGTTCTCTCAATTTTAAGATCTAGAGGGTAGAGGATGTTGGTGCTGGCTCTCTGGTCATAAACATCTAAGAGCCGAGCCAATACAGTACAATACGAAGAGCAACAAAAAGAAAATAAACAAAAGAAGAAAGAGTAAAAATCAGTTGACAAGATCAATGGTATGAGTTTCCCTGGCAACGACACTAATTTGATAAACCATTTAGTCGTTTTAGGTTTTTAAAAATTCTAAGTTTCAGCTTACTGGAGTATAGGATTAACCTAAGTCAATATCCAAGGAAACTTAAACACATCAATTTCATTAACAATTTTTTCTTTACCAATATAAAAATTTAAGGATTGTTTCTTTTATAGACGAGAAAACAAAAATTAAAAGATAGTCTAACCATAAACTATAATACCTAAAGCCAAACTATAAATAAACTAAAATTATATTTCAAAGAGATTAAGGAATCTAAATTCAATATCTAATACTAACTATGATTTGCACTATTTAAAATCAAACTAATATTTACACATGACATGTTGTAACTCCACAGTAACATCATACTGAAATACCATTGAAACTATAACAGAATTACAGAAATAGTAAAAGAAAATTTCTTCGACCACCATAAACAGCAAGGTAAAAAGACTTTTCTAATAACAAAAGTAAACATTGTAAATGATCAAAGAAACGAAAATCTAGAATCAAGAATTGCAAGCAGTAAAAATCAAAACAAAATGAAATTCTATAAACCAAATGAAGAATAGTTTTTCTTACACACTTCGAAGAAAAAAACAACTAAAACTAAAATGTCCATATATAACGATTTTAATAAATGAAATTCTTGTGTGAATCTTAAGTGGAAACAGTACAACATAAAAAAAAAAGAATTGATTTTAAGAAAAGAAAAAAAAATGAAAAAAATTGAAGAAGCATGAAACTGAAATCTGAAACAAGAACAATTAACAACACTAAAATCAAGAAAGCTAACCCAGAAATAAGAATAATCAAACACAGAAAAGAAATCCTCGTGGAAGAAGATGAAACAACGACTTTGAATTTAAAAGAAATGGAACTTTGAATCTAAAAGAAATGGTGCCATGACGGTGATCACAAAGATGAAAAAATAAAAAAACCTTTTTTTTTCTTTCTCTCTATGTTGAACGTTGTTTCAATCCCAGAGCAAAAGTAAAAAAAAAAAAAATTGCAATGCTTTCCTTTTGAATATAGAAATGTAAAAGAAAATGTTATTATTGCTCCTTTCAGTTCAAAAAAATTATCAAAAGAATCCTATTTTTTTTTTTTCATCATCTACT
>Ga0209489_108195_pt1 | contig 14591 bp, 4 predicted proteins | sample SiratrowhiteBW_FD_187527 | JGI IMG/M metagenome (GOLD analysis project Ga0209489, IMG submission 187527) | Root nodule microbial communities of legume samples collected from California, USA - Siratro white BW (SPAdes) (version 2) | ecosystem: Host-associated > Plants > Roots > Nodule | place: USA... | reverse complement strand
AAAAAAAAAAACAAAAAAAAAAAAAAACAACAGTGTGTATTAAATGAATCGAACCACCAGAAACATCAGGGGCATCGAATAATGAATATCTACATTTTGAGCGGAGAACAGAAAAGAAAAAACATGAATTGAAAAAGAAAGGTGAAAAAAGAATAGCGCGTGGTTTTGAAAAAGTTGTTAGGTTTGGTTAGAGGCATTACAGAGACAGGAAAAGCAGAGAAGAAAAGGAAAGAATGAAAAGGAAGGAAGTGAAAAGAAGGGAGAATGCATGATTTGAGTTAAGAGAAGAAGATCTGAGAGTTGGAGAACTGACTTGGAACCGGAGCGAAGGGTAGAAGCCATGCGGAACCTGGGAGATCTGAGGCTGGCCATCTGAGGGAGGGCGAAGGATTGGGTTGGAAGAGGATTGAGTCTGAGAGCCATTGTTGTTGGAAGATGAAAGATGAGAGAGAAAGGGATTTTGATTATGAATGAGAAATTGTGTGAGAAGAGAAGAGAGGAACCAAGGAAGAAGAAGAAGAGTGATGTGAGGCAGCCAAGGAGGAAAGTAGCGAGTGAAAGGGGGAAGAAGGGAGGACAACCACTTAATGAATGGTTTAGCGCATCAATTCAGGGGTACATTCGTCTTTTCATTTCCCTCTTAATTACCCTTTTACCCTTCTCTCCCTCTCTTACACTAGTTCTATCTAACAAACAACCATTTTTAAATTTTACCTCACTTCTCCTTAATACACTATATTTGTGCTCTCTAATAATAATAATAATAATAATAATAATAATAATAATAATAACACCCTAATATAACATTTTTATAAACATTAAATATATTTGTCTTTTTCATAATTAAAATCTGAAATAATAAATATTTTAATGATCCAGAGTTTAAAAAACTAATCAAAATATTTATGAGTATAAAAAAAAAAAGAGGATATGAACTTAACTAACCATGATGGTAGTAATTGGTATAATTTAAAATATATATATATATATATATATATATAAATTTAGAACAAATATATAAATTCTGATAAACTGATTAATTGAATATTATTTTATTAGCTTTAAAATTACTACTTTAAACATATATTAATTATTTGATATATTTTAAGGGTAAATTTAAAATAAATACAGGATTAAAAACCAATGAGTTTTTCTCCAAGAACCGGGCAACGTCTCAAGAAAGGTTGGATAAGCAACTTGCGATAAAGAGAATATTCTTTCTAGGTTTTTAGTGCAGAAATTTGGACGTGCACGTGGAGTTTGATACAAATGATGTGCACTATGTGTTAGTACAAATAAATAATAATATCTTTAATATTTTATTTTTTAACATTTGTGTTATTAATTGAAATATGTTGAAAAGTATAATTTTTTATAGGTTTAGTTTTTATTTAACAAATTTCAGACATTTTTTCAGTTTTAAATTAACTTTAAATAATAGAGTTATATTAATGGTTATTAAATATAGTCAATATTTTGATATTAATTTTTTATTATTATCATAGCTTCTTAGATAGTAGAGAGTTGAAAATTAGTTAATTAGGTGAATCCAAAATTCAAATTTAGGAGAATATCAATGTTTGATTAGATTGTACTTATCTTTTAATTCAGTCATATTACTCTTAATAAAATCTTAAAACATGAAAAAAAAATTAGTCTTGCTTATGGCAATATAAATTCTTAATTTTTTTTTGGCTTAATTAGTTTTTATACTTTACAAAATTTATAATTTTAATTTCTTTTCTAAATTTTTATTTCTTTAATTTTTTTGGTTCATTAATATTTTACATAATTTTAAAAATTTTTAATTATTTGTAATTCACCTCGTTTTATTGGCCAGTAATAATCATATCACTTAATATTTGGGTCTTTATTTGGCTTAGATATATGCTTATTTATACTTGTTTTATAATATTGTTTTATATAAATAATAATAATTATTATATTATTATTGACAATATTTTTAAAATTTTTATGAAAAATTATAAATTCTGATACTGTTCCTTTTACTAATATTTTATTATTTAAGAACACGTAGTTGTTTCTCCACAAATAATTGATATAAGACTTAACAGTAACTCTAAACAGTAAAATAAATTTTTATAAAGACAAGAATTATAAAAGCTAAAAGCATTAAACATATATTATAAGATGGAAAATATATTTAAGTATTTGATTTAATTTTAATTATTTAAACAAATTAAGTTAGCTGAAAGTTTTATTGTATTAATAGGTTAACTACTGCTGCAAAATAAACTTTGAGATAACCAAAAATAAATTTTGAGATTAATAATATCATATCCTATATGAAAGGGTTAGTATAACAACTAATATGTATTAATTAGTTTATTAAGCTATTAAAATAACTCTGTATTTAATTGTATTGCGCCTCAAATGCAAAAAAGTCTTATCACATATAATGTTGATTGTAAGTCACATTGGAAAAAAAGTCTTATAATATAAATGTTGCCACCAGATTTATTAAACTTTTAAAATCAATTTTATTATTTCAATATTTAAATTTTGACACAGAATATGATATTATATTCAATTATTTTGTTTATATTTAACTTGTTAATCTATGCATCAAAAGAATATTTTCTTTTAAAGCAATAAAATTAATACTCTCTTTAAACCCAAATATAAACATTAAAAAAAACATGTTTGATCATTTAAAACATAAATGAATTTTAATTAATTCAGTAACATTTAATGTTAGTATTTTTAAAATATTCTTAAATTTAAACTCAAAATAGTTAATAAATAATTTTAAAATATTTTTAAAAAAAATGAAAACTAAATAAATGTAATTAACGTTTATAATGACACATGAACATTATATATTTTTTGACTTATTTATAAAGTTGACTGTAATTTCACACATTTAAGATTTTTAATAAGCAAAATAATGAAAAAAAGGAAATGTAATAAAATATTTCTTTTTTTTCTTTTTAAGGTTGGTTTAAGATTTATTTAGAAAAATTAAGAAAAGTAATAAATTTGTTAATCTTAATAAAATAGTTATGAGTTTTTTTATTTTAGTTATATATATATATATATATATATATATATATTAAAAGTTAGATGAAAAATAAGAATATAATGGATAAAAGAATTTTTAATATTGTATTGAATTTAAAAATGAAAATTAAATAGAAAAAAATACTTTAATAACAAAAATTTTTCTGCTGGTTTTTTTTTTTTTGGATAGAGGGAGTATGACCATATATACTCTTTATAAGATTTAATTACTCCTTCCATATTTTTTATGCTTTGTTAAAGGTTATTTTGTAATTAAAGTTAATATATAATTAAATTCTCTGCTTTATAATTTATATTTTTTATATCACAATAATATATATTTGTATATTAGGGTTGAAAATAAAATTTTAAAAAAGTTATAGTGAAAAATTAAACATCAAGAATATTCACTTTATATTAAGAGCAACACATTAACATGTGCCTAATCTTTTTTAAGACTTGAAATATTCTTTAGAGATATAGTTGATTAATTTTAAAACAGATTAAAGGTTATGAAAATTTATTATTTATTTAATAGAAAAAAATCTATATATTTTTAAATTTTTTTAAGATTAGATTTAGAGAAATAATTTATTGTATTGCGAAATATATTCATAAAGAAATAACAAGTGAAAAATGAAGATAGCTGACTATAGTTTGGTAAGTATACCAAATTGTTATATATAATAAATGGATAGAAGTTTAGTTTGAAAAAAAAATGATTACAACTGATGTAGGAGTTAGTATGCTCCTTTCATGGATTTGCTCATCCAAACCATAGAAGATGCATTTATATGCCTTTCAAAAGGAAATAACATTCTTTGTGATCTTTTCTACCTCATATGATCCAATGGAACTCTCATTAGATGGTGAGAGATGCAAAAGGTTTATTGAAGTGTGCACTTACTTATTGACATTGCTTAAAAAGGGGAAGGAGACAAGGGAGCTTACAAATAAGGGTAATACAATTAAAATGAGAGTTTATGTTTAGAGGGAGAATAATATGAAGATCGGAGAGCTTAGTTCAATGGGAACTTCAAAAGAAGAGAAGATAAAGTTTAAGAGAATCAAGAGACATGAAGAGTTTTTCATCTCTAATCTCTAATTATTTTGTTTATGCTCAAATTATAATAGACTAAGTTATAAAGTTTGATGGCTCCTTCTAGCAAAACAATCCGTACTTATACTTACAAGTTCTACATAAATGAATAAAATTGTATATACTTGATACAATTAATCTATAAGAATTCAATTTAGACTCAAAAGCTTGATAAGCCATCAGTACTTATCATATTTATACTTTGAAAACTAGTTTGTATGGTGTTAAAAAGAGTTTGGTTAAAAAAACTTGATCTATTGAATGTGTTTTGAAAAATGTCTTATTTTAAATCTATGTCTTTTAAGCATAATCAAAAAGGGGAGATTGTTGAGGAAAAATCCAACTTCATATGACTTTCATTAAGTGTTGAAGAAACATCCAAGTTCAAACATCATCATGCATCATTTGTAAGACAATTGATGTTTAAGAACAGATCATGCAAAATGCAGGTATTGCGTCTCACAAACGAAACAACACTATGCAGTATTCTCTTACTTTGATAAGGTGCAAGTAACATCAGATAAAACACACGCAAAATATCAAACCATACACATTGAGTCTAAGTTAACCTCGTACTTTAATAAATTTATATGCTTATTATATGGTATAGGAAATGTCCACTACCTTTTGTTTGACTACACAGATCCATTCATGACAAATTGCAAGTCAACGTCAAGATCATGGAGCACGAGCTAAAGTTGCTTTCTTCACCAACTTTCTGACAAAAGCTATCTTTAACTCTAGCCCAACTAGTTGTCATATATGGTGTGCACTTTTACCGTGTGATGATACAAAAGTTATGCTACCGAGAAAGGTGTATACTACCAGTCATCTAGGATGTTGCGTAAAGAAGAAGAACATTTAAAGTTTCACTTAAGGTAACAATCATATTCAAACTCGACAAATACAAAAAGGACATTAGAAGAACTGTAGTTGTTTAACAAATAGAAATGACCTCTCTATAGTTATCTTCTTCCAACACCTATATAAAGCCTTTTGTCAAGAAGAAGAAGAGAGATTAGAGGTTGCACTATACTAAAATACTGCTTAGATGCTGAGCAATTTTCAAATCTTCAAAAAGAGATCCCAAAGCTGAGATCAGAGAATCTGACTTATTTATGGATCAAAAGAAGCCATAAAAAAACATTGAGAGTGTTCATTCAGTCACCTAGGAGAGTAAACTTACACCTTGTATTTGTTGAAAGACGTAAATCCAAGATGATTTGTACTAGGAGAGAGCTTAAGCATTGTATTTATCGAGAGATACAAACACTCTTTAGTAGTCAGATCCAATGATTAAATGATCATTGAAGTCTTCAATCTTCTTATACTACCCAAGAGTGGCTAAAGGGTAATGATAACTTAGGTAAGGCAGAAGTGGCTTGCTGAAAAAAATACTCCTTGATGAGGTTTTCCAAGAGTGACTATGATCTAAAATAATACTCAATTAGTTAGGAGTAGCAAGGTGTAAAAAATACTCAGAGTCAGTTAGGAGTGACTTGAGTAAGGAATACTTAAAGGGTTAGTAAGAGTGGTTATGAGCCCAAGGAATACTCAATTGAACTACAAGTGACGTATGTCAAGAATATTCAAAGGGTTAGCTAGGAGTGACTACAAGCACAAAGAATACTTGAGTGTACTTTACAATAGTAGTATGCTTAATTGAGCTTCACTTGTTGGTCAAGAACTGAATGTAGTTTATTGTGACAGACAAACCAGTACAAATGGATGTGTATATTTTCTTTCTTCTTTATCTCCTTTACATTATATGTTATCATCATCTTTTTTAACATAAGAAGGAGAGTTAGTGTTAGAATATGTACTAAAAATATTTTCATCAAAGTGTTTTTAGATTAAGTATTTAAGTCTACACCTGTAATGGTTGGTTAAACGCAAGAACTTTGATCTAATCACTTGTCAAATAAAATTAGAAAATACATTAATCAAATGATTCAGTTGAGTTGCAAAATTTGTATTTAATGTGACCTCTCAAACAAAAGGACTACATTTAAAATAAGTTTCAAATATGTCTGCCTAACCAAATTGGTTATGAAGTGCAGAGGTTGCATCATTTGTATTTCATCATATGTAAATACTTGAAAGTCATTTATGAAAATACACTTCATTTAGTCAGTCAGTTGCAACAAATATACTTAGTTCAATCTTGTGTCTATGTAAGTTTAGCAGAGGAGACACTTACTATATCTTAATTGAAATTTTCGTTTGCATGTCTATGAGTTTTTCATGAATGTTTCATCAAGTTTTTATGTGCATAATGAGCCTCAATTTATTGGTGTCCTAAACAAATCCTTTGTGACTTAGTAATTATGTGTTGTTTTTGGTGTTAGAGTTTTTCTAGAATGTTTTTTTGATTTTTGGTTGACAACTCACAATTATATTTCTTTTATTAAGTAAAAGGACATTTTATTTGAGCAACTATGTTGATCGTATTGACCATACTAAAATGAGTATACATTATTTAAGAAGTAGATTGTGCACATGTTAGTATCTTATTTGAAGTTGGTGATCAACGCTTTCAAACTTATAGATGATTTTCTTGCACTTTTAATATATTAATTATTGGAATCATTTATAAATATCTTAATCATTTCACATTTCGTGCTTCTCTAAATGAGTAATTTGATATTTTTATTATATGACATCCAAATTTGAGTTGTTTGATGATAACTTATAAGACTTCTCATATATTTTTTGTTTTCACATTATCTAGTCTTTACTCATTTGATTCTTAGTTAATTCATACTTGACAAACATATTATATATGCCAAAATTTGGTATTATTTTGCTAGCAGTATTCCTTAACATAAAAGCAATTCAAGTATAATTGTTATAGTGTTTTTTTGGAATAAAAATGTGATTTGTGGTCGAAATATACGCATATTGTATGATATACAATCTGTTTAGATAATTAGTTCACTTTTACGTGTGTGATATAAATTAATATGATTACTTATACCTAAACTTTAAACTAATATGATCATATCTACTAAAAAACAAATACTATTTCACGTGACGGGAAAGATATTCAAGAAAATTAGGATGATTTTTATCTTCTTTAATTTTGAAATATGGAAAATATTATATTCTTTTAAAAAGCTTCGTCTTCTTAATTTATATATTATTTAAGGGATAACATCGAATGTTTGGTTTAGTTTTGTATAATTATTAATTAATACGTACGAGACACTGGAATTATATTTATATTCAAATTGAATATTTGTTAATGTGGTTGATAAAGTTTAACAAAAAAAATAAAAATCACCTTTAAATAGAATGTGCGGCTAATTTTGTAAATAATAAGATATAAACTAGATATGTGATAGTTTTGTGAAAGTATTAATTCCTCTAAGCAGTTCAAGGATAATACTTATCATAACAAACACCAGAGATGTACATAAAATAAAATATTTGATTATATATGGTTATGAATTCAAAATAATCAGTTTACTTTACAAACTTAAATTTATATATATTTAAAAAAAACTATTCTTATATATATATATATATATATATATATATATATATATTACAATCTCTTTTTTAATTAGAGATATTATAATACCAGTTTAAGTAAAAAAGATAGTATGAATTGAGTGTTATAAAAATATTAAACCCATTTATAGCTTATGTGCTTATACACACAAACAAAAGAACCTACTTTTACAATAACTCATTCACATCTCTACTTGATTTGATGAACAATTTGAGACTCAAATATGATGAGAAAACTACAAGGAAAAGAGAGCAGTATCTGAAATGGAAAAGGCAGAGTAATTATGCCTCTATCTAGGTACTACAGAAGCAAGTGTGTATTTTTCACAATTTCATGAGAGTGTGATGCAGAGAGAATGGTCCCCACTTCACCAAAAATAGTTGATGGGTGATGGGTGAGAGAAAAAGGTGTTCTTCAGAGTCAACCTATGCATTAATTATTGGCCTTTCGTTAAAATCAATGTTCTCCAAACTTCAAAATCATCACTCTTCCTACCAATGTACCTACAACCTCTCTCAGGAACTCTCTATTTAGCAATAGCATATTATAGATTTCAGCAATCCATTGAAAACACATGGCACCTACAAATTTTACAAAACACAAATATTATTATTTTTCTATAAATTAAGATAAAACACAATAGAAAAAGTAAAAAAAATTATAAAAATAACTTTTGCATGAACTAATTTTAGTTTACGAAAAAAATTACAAATTTTTATAAAGAAATTTGTTCAAAAATAATTTTTTATCTAACTACTCATGGGATGAGTAATGATTAAGCAATTACTGTTGCATGTGGTAATCACTGTTAAAATTATTGAGACGGTGATAGATATTTGTTTAATCTTTTATCGTATTTCTAGATTAATATAACATACTCTAAGGTTAGCTAGACCCATTATTTTTGGTATTCTTCCTCTATTTCTTCTGTAAGATTAAATGCAGTGCTTCGTCATTTTTGTAAGAACTAATTAAAGATATTTCATACGTATTAATTGTTCTACAAAAGTGCCTTAAGAAAAGATTGAATTGACAAATTAGCAACTTGAACAATAGCCATTAATATCTATAAAGTTTTATGGATGGTGAGAGAAATTTAATACTATAAACTAAATCCACCTATTTCTTTAATTACTGCTTTTATGGTGAGCAATTTCTTTAATTATATGCTGTCACTGTTTTATTTAAGATAATGATGTGTCAATTCTATAGTCATTATAAAGCATAAGTGATGTGGTCGGCATTAGTTTTAACGAAGAAGAAAAGAAAAAAAAGTGATATTAATTTATATAAGTTAATTAGTGGCGCATGAAAAACGTTATGCTCAATTCAAAGCAATGTTTTTATTATTTCAATCATCTAATAATAACATGTTTCATTGGGAGTGGACTTATTTGCAAAGAGGTTTTTATTGGACGGTTACAGAATTTTTTTCCCCACATTTATGATCGAAATGAACCTGTTTGACGGAATACGCAAACTTGAATTTGCGTTCTTCTTTAGTGAAAATCACCTTATAGTTTTTCAATTTTTTTTTCTTTGAAAATGGAAGATATGATAGAATAATTATTTTTATATTATTATAACTTATTATTTATTATGCTAATTTAATATGAAAATGTTATTTCGTGTCGTTGTAGTGTATAAAAAAAGGCGAATTAAATTTAATAAGATAAAATAATTATATATTTTGACAAAGTATATTGATATTTAATATATAAAACAATCATAATATTAATTTTAAGAGAAAGTAACTATATAGATAAACTATAATTATTGTATAATTTTCTTAATATTAATTTATATAATAACTTTTATGCAGTTAATTTCTACACGACACAAATTGCTTCTTACACTTAACAAAATTATTGACATGCCAATAATATTCTTATTATTTTTATTTTAAAATTTATTTATTAAATAATTTTTTTTCTCTCCCATGCACAAAAACATTTCTTGTTATATGTATGATACTTTTAAAAAATATGATATGTTTTTATTTTTCTTAACAATAATAAAAATTATGCTGGTAATTGTTTCTTACAAGATAAATGTGAACAGTTATTTATTTTATTTTTCATTAGTTTTTTAAAATGAGATATTTTACAGATATTTACAATTAATTTTAAAAATTAAATTAAACATACTGTATTTAAATATTTAGTTTTCTAATAACAAATTCAGTATTTGAAAGAAAAAATACAGATATTTCATAATATTTATAAGATTATTTTTTATTATTTATCAAGAAAGTTTCTTAATATACATTGACAAGAGAAAAAAAAAACCTTAACAATTTTTTCTTAGTTACACTAGAGTTTGACTCAATTGTAAGTGTGAGAAAAAAATTATTTAATAAATAAATTTTAAAATAAAAATAATAAGAATATTGTTGGTATATTAAGAATTTACTAAGTGTAGGAAGTAACTTATCGTGTAGTAAGCAATTGTCTAACTTTTATTTAACATATTATCTTAGTATTATATTTATATATTGGGACACATAAATTTAAATTATTTCATTAATTAAAATATCAAAATTAAATAATCATTACTTAAATATATTTAAAATCTTTATTATATTTTTAAATTATATATTTTTTGTAATATAAAAAGTAGTTTCACAAATTAAATATAATTTTTTATAGTTTATTTAAATTATATTTTGATAATTAAAAGTTATTTTTTAAAAAGTTATATGTAACTTTAATGAAAAATTACGATTTAAACAAGTCTAAAGACATGTGCAACATATATATATATGAAACACCTATGATATATAAGAGGTGCCACATTTTACGAGAAACAAATTTGTTTGAATTTATTCTACAGTTGATTTATATCTTTTTACGATTATTCTAACATAACAATACACTAAATAAATAAAACTTCACTTATGTATTGTTAGATATGATATAGTTGGTACAAGAAAGGATTATGGTAATGGAAAACGTTTTTCGGCACAAGTTTAATGAACAGAAAAGTATGTCAACTAAAATATTACATTTTTAATAGAAGATCAATACACCAATTAGTAACAACCATCTCTTAAGGTCTACAAATTAAAAGTAGCTTTTCTATGAGAAGAATTAACAACCAAATGAAAGAATGCATGTCATAATCCTTGCATCCAATGTTGTTACATTATTCATAAGTAAAAATCTTCAAATACTAGACTATCTAATATATAATAACCAAGTATTTTATAACAACTCATTCCTGGTTAACTAAGTATTAATTCTTTATCAAGTCACTCTTGGCTAAATGAGTATTTTTTTTAACAAGTCACTTCTAGATAAACGAGTATTCTTTACCAAGTCATTCCTAGTTAAACTATTATTCTTTATCAAATCACTCCTTGCTAAGATATGGTGATTGCTTGAAGGTGTGACCATCTGATCATTGGGTCTAAGTATTAGGGAGGATTGCATCTAATGATGAGTACAAGGTTCAAGCTCTCTTTTCTAGTTCAGATAATTGTGTTTGCTTTCTAGAAAGGGATTGCGACTTTATGATGAATACAAGGATAAACACTCTTTCCTAATTTACTAGATGAACAATTATAGTGTCTTCCATGAAGCTTTTTTGGATCCAAATATTTGGTATAATCTTTGCTCTTAGCATGAGGATTTCTATTTTCTTTTTCTTGAAATTTTTGAGAAATGCCCAACATCCACACAACATTTTGTCATAGTGCGATCTTTGCTCTCTCTTTCTTCTTTTTGATGAAGGACTTTATATAAGCGTTGGAAGAAGATATCTATTGAGACACAGTTTCTAGCCGTTGAAAGGTTTCAACTTTCTTGTGTGTTTTTTTGCATTTGAAGAGCTTGAATATTGACATTGCATTAAATGCACTTCATACAACTTTAAATGCTCTTCTACTTTAGGCAACATCTTTTATCTCTGTCTCCTAAGGTAACATAGCCTTTTGCACCAATTCATGACAAAAGTGCACACTGTACAAAGCAAACAACTTAGCTAGAGTTTAAATGCTCTTTGTGTCTGGAAGTTGTTGAAGAAAACACTTTAACTCTTTTCTCAAGAGATCATTTGATGTTAAGTTGTTTTTGAAATTGAAAGGATCTCTTTTAGTTAGACGAAGGCAACAAACATTTCCCACAATGGTAGAACAAACGTACAAATGTTTAAGTAGTATGATGTTAGCTTAATCTATGTGTGTATTGTCTAATTGTTTTATCAAACGTAAGGAAAAGACTGCATAATATTGTATTATCTGTCAGACAAAACACTTGCATCTTACATGATTTACTATTTGAAAAAGCAATTTGTCTTACAAATGATGCATGATCATATTTTATGCTTTGTTGTGTTTATGGGCCTAATTAAAATCATAAGGTGTTGGATTTTTCCTTAACAATCTTCTCCTGTTTTTATGGTGTTTTAAATGATAAAGTTTTAAAACATACTATTTTCATAAACAAGTTAAACAAATCAAGTTTTCACAAAGATATTTTTCAACACCAAACTCATATAAATAGAGCATATAATTATGTGAGATATGCGGGAGTATCAAACTTATTTGAATCATGAACCAATCTTTATTAGATTGATCATATCAAGTATATACAATTTTTGTAAATGAATTACATAGATTCAATACAAAATTTGTAGACATAAGAGCTATTGTTCTCAAAAGAATGATTAGACTTTATACCACAGTCTATTACATTTTAAGTATGAGAGTAGAGCAACATAGACAATAAGATTCTCATCTTCTTTTTCTTCTCGCTTCCCCTTATCTTGATCCTTTCTTGTCACTCCTCCTTATTATATGCTTCTATGATCTTCATTTCATGTTAATGCTCCCCCTTAAAGTATGATTATGTCGTTGAGATCTTTATCATTTTATTTTCCCATCAGCTCAACTCATCATACTTCTTCCCATTTTTAAGCACAAACAATAAAGGAGTTGTACATAATCAATCATCCTCGTCCATTTCTTCATTGTCTAATGAGAGTTTCATTAAAGTAAATAAGGTTTTTGGTCACAACCACTTTGATACAAGTTCTAGCATAAATGTTGTCATGGATCTCCACTTAATAGCTTTTTCAATTGCTTGGTCATGAGCATCTAGTGCTGACTGAAGCAAATCACTAATGGTGTCCAATTCAGTCTTGATATCCATGTTCTCACTAAAAATAACAGAAGCTTGATATGGTTGCTTTGAGTTAAAAGATAATAGATTATGTGGGAAAAAAAAAGTGAAGACTCATTCTATCTGAGAGGTATAAAAATATAATTTCTTTGAGTTGAACTTGTAATAAATGATATAAAAGATCCACATTTACATAAATCTATACATCAACTTTTACCTTAACCTACCCCTGAACAATCAGATGCCTCCTAAACAAAACTTGACCTTATATTTCAACCACTTATTGATCCTCCTTTTAAACCATAAACAAAAAACCAACCTAGACCAACACCTAATACTCAACTTTCTCCAAATTTTCCTCAAGCACTCCAATGTAAATCGCCCTACCATCAATCACCTACACAAATGCTTCCGCTCAACCATCTTCTGCACCATAAGCTAGTCAATGGATCCTTAGCATGATGTTCTTCTCACCACCTTTTTATTATAACAAATGAGGGATAAATGTATATGATTATACTTTGGTTTTGTATTGTTTTCCTTTGACTTAGATGTATAATTAAATACCTGCATGTTTTGATTTATTTACATGATCTACCTATCTCATACATTATAATCTATTACATGATAAAGCCTAAACACAATCAACATGTCAACTAGAAATCACCATCTACAAGACCTATAAATACAAAGATCATTCTTTGTAGAAAATTAACGATCAATTAAAAGAAAGCATAGTGTAATCCTTACATGCAAGGTCCTACGTAAATTACAACTGTTGTAAAAATCTCTCAATAATAAATTGTCTAATATAAAATAAAATAAACAAAGAGTGGATTTTTTTTCTGTAAAATAATAATTGTGTCCTTTATTTTAGAAAAAAATTATAAAGGAGATAATCAGGAGTCTCTGTATATCCATGACAATACTTTTTTAATAAGTTTGATTATAATAAAACTTATTAATTGTAATTAACTCATTTTGAATTAATCAGTACAAAAAAAATTCAATAATGTTCTTTTATATATTTCTACAATATTTCTATATCTTTTGCAAGTCTTTACGAAAATATTTCAAAATCTTTCAAACTAATACCACTCATATGTTCTTTTTGAAAATCTTCTAAATATTATACTCAGACATTTTTAAAGCTTATCTATTATTTGGATATTCACAAATAAAAATGTAAATAAGGATGAAAAATATTAAAACAAGCAATTATTATCCACTATTCATCCTCTTAAAAAAATATTTATTAAATAAATATTACTAATTACATAAATACTTAATATATATATATATATATATATATATATATATATATATATATATATATATATATATCTATATATATAGACACACACACACACACTAATACATTTAAAAAAATATATAAATTTCCAAACAAAATTAAGTCTTTAAGTATAAAATAAAATTAAAATCCTAAGTATAAATAAAATTACACTCTAAAAATCAAATCAAATTCTTAAAACAATCGAAATATGTTACATCCTAAGTATAAATTTAAATAAAAATTCGTTTCTTAGAAATTTTTTATTCAATAAATCTAAATATAAAATACGTAAATTAATATAATTAAATTCTAAGAAATTATTTTTAATGATTAATGCCCTGGCAACAATCTTACTAAACACTTGATATTCAAGAAAAAAAAAATCCAAAACCAAATAACTAATAATTAATATAATTTTTTATCAACAATAATTAATACAAATTACATTATTGTTAAAGTTAAAATTGAATTTAGAAGACAAATTATATATATATATATATATATATATATATATATATATATATATATATATATATATATAAA
>Ga0209489_108194_pt1 | contig 14592 bp, 11 predicted proteins | sample SiratrowhiteBW_FD_187527 | JGI IMG/M metagenome (GOLD analysis project Ga0209489, IMG submission 187527) | Root nodule microbial communities of legume samples collected from California, USA - Siratro white BW (SPAdes) (version 2) | ecosystem: Host-associated > Plants > Roots > Nodule | place... | reverse complement strand
TATATATATATATATATATATATATATATATATATATATATATATATTATTAATCTTATAAAAGTTTACATATCATACAAATTATTAAACATATGCGGCTTCACATGGGTGGAGCAAACAAGTTAATTATTGGGTTGTTGTGGATCGCAGGTGGCATGCAAAACGTAACCACTACAGGTCCTTCCAGTGTTAAAGGTACATATTCAAAATTTGTGAATGCAAAAACTGTATAGGCTACACCCCGGAATGTAATCGAATTCTTTGTTACATTTCTCCTCCCATCATTCCCAGGAAAGAAAGCTGAAATGTTTGTAGAGAAAGATAGTACAGGATTTGGCACATCCATTACTGTTGCTCTATCATACATTCATATTTAACAGAGAGAGAGAGAGAGAGAAAATTGAGATATACATACATTTTTAAAGAATTATTTTTAAGAAATTATATTTATAAAATTTATAATCTGTTAATATTATCAACTTCACTGAAATAGATAATAAATATATCTGTATATATATATATATATATTTGTTTTGTAAACTATCAGATAAATCAAAGAACAACAACATAAGATAAACGGTAGCAGTGAATAGTCATGATAAATGAACAACCAACCAGTCAATACATCACTTCGACTCATTTGAAACCTCAAAGAACATATCCTCCAGCCACAAACCGCATCCATAATCACATGAGTGGAAATAAACAAAACAATCACAGTATAGAAAATCTTGTGTTAAAACCACTATCCATAAAAAAGTTAATAGAGAAAGATAAATGTGAGGCTTAGGGATACCTCAAAAAAAGTGTTTAGAAATAAAGACAATATGCATATCTCTTTTCCCTTACATTGTTTTCGAAGATTGAAGGATCTGTTGAAGAGTTGAGCTGTGGAAGAATTCCTTGCCAGAGAAGTTCTCCTTTTTTTTGTAAGATTCTGGGTCCATTCCTTTTCCTTATATAGAGAATGTTTAGTGCTTAGAGTGTTATGAATCAGGATTGAAGTGAATTTAATGTCAGGAATCTTTAATGATGTAACATGGTGACGTAGGTGCAGGGTTTGATGTATAAGGAATTTAATGTAATGAGGAGGAGAACCACCTGGGTGAAGTAGGTGCAAGAGATTTAATATGCAGGAAATTTAATGTAATGAGGATGAGAACTAGATGATGTGGGTACAGGGGATTTAATAAGGAGTAGAGAATCTTCAGTGTCATAATACATAGGTGCAGGAGTGAGTTGACACAATTTGTACGTGTTCTCATCTGCTCTTTAATGCAAACTCTTGATTTTATCTAAATTGGGGCTGTTGTGTGTGTGTATATTCAAATTACCAGTTTGTCCTTTAGATTCTATTTTTCATTTTGTCATTTCAGATTATTGGTGTAGTATAAAAGTGATACAAATGAAGCAAAGCCGTAATGTTTATTGATGCAAAGAAGCTTAAAGATAATGAGGATACTATTATGAGCATGATGTAGAAAATCATACTACTATAAACCGTATTAATAATAATATTTATTTAAAATTTCTAGGACGTTATAGGAAAAGGGGGACCTAACGAGTTATGTACTCGCTCCTACGTATTTCTACCAAGAGGCAGAAAATCAGGACTTACGTAGTTTTGACTTCAACGAGTTTGGTTGGGTGTTGATTTGTTTTGTTTTTTAATTTTCTATTGTTTTGTATCTTGTTCCTATTTTTAGTGATTTTTATCAAACATGGGTATTTTGGTTATTTTTGTGGTTTTCTGGTTTTTTTGGTTTTTTTGGTAAGTAGTGGGTGGTATGAGATAAGGAGGCAACGAATATACCATCAATCCACACAAAAATGCCAGCGAGCGTGGCTTGCGTGAGGTTAGGCTCAAATGGAGATACTACGACTTGCTAAAACTCGCAGTATATGAAAAGGTAGTAGCGTACGTGCTTTTCCTTATACTGAGAGTTAAAACAAGTTATAGTTCCATGAGGGAAAAGGGTTTGACCATAATCACTTCAGATGATCCTCAAAAGGCAGTGTACATGCCAGAGGTTATCTCCTTAAGCGGTGTCTGGCTCGGGTCAGGCGGATACACTGAGGATGGTCTATTCGAGATGCGAACCCTGACCCAAATTAGAGACGTCCTTTGGGCAGCATACGAGCCTCTAGAGAGTCCATTTGGATCAAGGTTAGCATCAAGAACAAAACTAAGTTTTGAGATTTAGAAATTTTTAGGGTTTGGTGGAGAAAAAGTGTTAAACAGGCAACTTTGAGACTAGTCTTGGGTGGTCAAACAGTCACGTAAATGGACAAACTTTATATAGATTTGAAGATCATTCCAAAGGCTTTCCAACGATCACTCATACACTCCCAACAAGTTCAAGGATAGGGAGAACGAATCCTCCAAAACTGGTCCAGTGATAGATGTAAATTTCATAACTTAGTTTTTAAAAAAATATCTCTCAAAAAGAGTTTGAGACCCCAACTTTGGGGTCAAATTTGAAGGTCCAAATGGTATTATAAATGCAGTTATGGCATACCAATAGAAAGATCTTGAAGAGATATTTCCAACAAGTACAAATACAACCCTTAAAGGTTCTTAGATTAGGAGAAAACTCTCTCAAAAGTTAAGCACTTGAACAACCAAAACTGCCCCCATAACTTAGTTTTTGAAAAAAACCAAGAAATCAGTTTGGGGACAGGTTTTGCGAGCCGAAATTGGGTGCCTTAATGGTATCATAAATGCATTTATGGTAGACCACACTGTAAAGAGGGTAGAAAGAACTTTATAAAGACTAATCACAAACCCCCAGAAGGTTCAAGGATAAGGAGAACAAACTCTCTCAAGTTGGCTACTTAACTGACCTCCATAACTTAGTTTATGGAAAACCCAGAAACCAGTTTGGGGACAGGTTTTTCAGGGTGATTTTGGGTGCCCTAATAGTTTCATAAATGCACCTGCCCTATACTATTGGAAAAAGGGTAGAAAGAGCTTTCCATTGATAGTTGATACACCCTTGGAGGTCCAAGACGAAGGAGAACGAGCTCCATAAAGTAAGCCTCATGGCTGAGTTCATGATTTTATGTGCGGGCCAACCCAAAAACTAAGTTAAACAGTGCAAGACCCAAACTTTGGGTCTGATTTTGGGGGACATAGAGGGATCATTAATGGTGTTATGATATACCATTGAAAAGATGGTAGACCCACCTTTCCAATGCAACCCTCAGTTTCTCAAACTACTTCAAGGATCTCTCAGAAATCAACTCCAAAGTTGGGTGTTTGGCCACTATCAAGCACACAAAGTGCTCGAGAAAATACCACAAAGAAAAACTAAACTATACAACCTATTTTGGCTCACCCATGACCACTGTTTTCACTCATGCTCACTCGAAACACACTCCTCATGTCCTTGGCTACAAAGTCATGCCATCTACATGCCTTAGAACCACAACTCGAATCACTCTCCTCTTTCTGTCATATCCTATTTCTCACCTCCATTGTTTTGTCAATTTCTATGTTCCAACTCCCACATTATTGTTTGTTTATGCTCTAGATAGGTGCAGCAGATGAAAAGAAGCGATGGAAAGAGGGAGAAGGAGCTCGTTGGACTGGTTTTCCGACAAGTCCCCAGCGACAGCAGTACACCAAGCCATGGGGTGACAAATGTTCCTCTCCTCCTCCTCATCTCAATAGAGGTGGAATGGAGGAGAAAGAAGGTCTATGGTGGAAGAAAGTGAGCTCGCAAGTCATCTTCCTTAATGGGACTTGCACCGGCGAGGCTCAAATGGAGGTTTCAAGGCGTCTTCAAGTTATAAAAATGGTGGTAATAAAATGGGGGGAAGAGACATACCTAATGGAGACAAAAAACTTGAATTTGGTGGTCGAGCTTTAACAAAGCCCAATTTTTTGATGAGGGCTTCTCCAAGCTTTTTCAAGTTGTTTTGGGCTATTTTGATTGCTCTGGAAGCTTCTTGAAGGTGATTGGAAGGTGTCTAGGTGAAAAAAACAAAGAGGAGAGGGTTTCTTTCATGCAAAACCGTGGTGTGTAACCACTTGGTTTATGGAGGCATTTAGCTTTTATAGTAGGTGATTGGGAGCTTGTGAGGACCCTAGCAGACCACTGTGGGTGCTAAGTGTCCTCTGCCAAAACGGTTATGATAGAGATACGCTCAAAATTTGTGTCCTCTTGTCCCTTTGTCTCATTTGGAGTGCATAGGGTACATGGGAAATGAGAGGAGAAGTGGTGTGGTGTATGACAGAGCAGGGGTGGTGCAATAGTTGCTGTATGGACTAGTGGAGGTGAGGGTATGTTTGGCAAAAGGGAGGGGGGACCATCTGCTTTTATGAGTGAGTGGTGGTGGAGTGAAAAAGTGAGTAAGAGGTAGGAAAAATGAGAGTGTCTCATTTATTTTTGTCTTATGTGGGTGAGTGTGGGAGAGGAGATAAATGAATGGAGAGGTATTGGTTAGGTTTAGGGTTGAGGTTTTATTTTCATTCTTTTTATTAAGACTAAAGAGAATATTTTTCATTTATGATTTTATTAATTTATATTTTACATTTTTAATGATTTTTTACAATTTTTTGGTATTTTATGCTTTTTTTACTATTTTTATGGATTTTCTATATTTTTGCTAATTTTTATTTAATTTTTATTATTATTTTTTGCCCAGACGAAATTGGGTGCTGACAAAGGTAAATCAGGCACTTAGTAGAATACAAATGCACACATACATGTATAGGTGACAAAGCTCTCTCCTTATTGTTTTGAAGCAATTTTTCATCATAAAGTTTTAATGGAGATTAATCAACTCTCCACCTTTATTTAACGAATTTATAGTATTTCACTTTAAATATGTGAATATATAGGTTTAACAACATTTTGTTTTGCTCATATATATATATATATATATATATATATTTAATGAATATATATATGTAATTTATATTTATAAAGTTAAAAAAAGTATTTAAGTGTCGAAAGAGTCTTTTAAAACAAAATCTTGTCACACGGGTAACAATGTACATAGTATGGTTACTTCAACTCGTCTCTATTTCATATTTTTTCCTCTCTCATAATTTAATAGAGTAACTATTTTGTCATGTCAACTACAAAACAAAGTACTTTAAGTTATTTTACAAAACTCATTTAAACTTTTGTAATCCATGTTTACTTTTACACTTTTATAAGAAGTTAGAAAGAGAATTATCTTTCTATTTTGAAAGTTGATAAATATTGAAAAAAATATACTTTTTAATTTTTTATTTTCCTTCCTATATTTTTAGTCTTTATAAAAATATTATTATAAAAATCATAAAGTAATCAATTATTATTTTTATATATAATGTTTGGTATTACTAAAATTTAACAATTTAGTTAAATTGATACTCCAAGATCCATCAACTATCTACCATCATATAGAGATATTATTAGAAAAGATAAAAATATATAAAACATTGGGTACTATACCGAAACCCATGCAACCAGAAAAAAATATTCCCTACTAAAACCTAAACAAAGTGAGATTGTATCTACTATGAAAAAGATCAAGTAATACAAGTTGCTAAAGTGTTATACCAAGTAAAATCTAAATTATTTTCAAGTTCTAAGGGAGCAAGTTTATCAACACATTGGTTCCCTTCCCTGAAAATATGAGTGGCCTTAAAATCAATGCTTTCTCACAAATCTTTAGACACTTTCTTCATCTCTCCTTAATAGGCCAAGGGATTAAATCACTATAAGTACAAGCTTGACAAAGCAAAGATGAATCAGTCTCCAACTAAGATCTTATAAAACCAACCCTCTTAACAAGCTCAATTGCAAGAATCACACCTATAACTTCTGCATAAAAAGAAATTTTAATCCCAGAAAAGGCCAAGAAAAATTCCTCCAAAATACTCTCCTATACTACCTTTATAGATTCCAAAACAAGTAGCAAGATGGGGAGAACCTCTAGCAGCGGTATCCACATTTACCTTGATCCAACCCATATTAGGAGTGTTCCAAACCACTTGTACCAGATTAGAGACTTTAGAGGATCTAATGCCGATGGAAAAAATTTTCAAAACAAAAAAGTCAAATATATCATTATTAATTTTTTTTATTTGAAAGGTTATCTCAAATTATAATGTTATATTTAACAAAATTAATGGCAGAAACCAGGTAATGTGTTGTTGGAATCTAGCTTGATTTTTCATCCTTCAGATAATCCATAAGATAAAAATAATAGAAGCAAGCTTAGTGTGCTTCACTAATAGGCTACCTGCAGAATTAAGAAAAGAGACAATGTCAGGGATTATTAATCTCAAGAAAAACATTATGAATCCAAGTCCAAAGAAAGGATATAGAAGAACATTAAAAAAATGCCTAATATCTTCCATCTAAGCCTTGCACAAAGTATATATAAAACACTCCTCTCATTTGAACATCTTTATTAGTAGGGAGTCTATTGTGAAGAACTTTCCAAAGCATTAATGATTTAGTTGGAGGAATATCACTAAACCAAACCAACTTACCCCATTCCCAAGAAGGAGAAGAAGAAGATAAGAATTTTCTAACCACTCTTTGTGTGACAACACCATTATCATAAAACATTGAATTAGGGATATTAGGGAAATTAGTAGGAACCAAGTGCTTCATACCTTTAATCTCTTGCATATTGCTCAACATAGAGGGGATTTTCCAAGTATTACTGTTCCACCCATGTGCCATAGAAGTAGACAAATGAACCTGTTGAATCATTTGTGTTAGCACTATTGCTACCTTGTGATTTGATGAAGCCAATTCTTAATCGTGGAGGTTCTTAACCGAGGAGGTTATTCTTAACCAATGAGGCTCTTAACTGAGGAACCCGAGGAGGCTGTGATCCGATCAACATTGGACCGAGTAGGACGGAGCCTTTGCTAGACGAAATAAGTTTTCTGAGTTTGAAGAGATATAGATGAAGAATTCTGAGGTTTTAGAGCATACGGTTTCGACACTCAGTTATTCAAGATATACAAAAGCGACTTTCAAAGTTTGAAAGGATATAGTTTTGGCTCTCGATTATTTTAGTGATACAGTAGCAACTCTTGTATCCAATACGACACGTACATACAGATACAACTCACTCATCTAATAAGGTTCATGTATTAGATACAGTCTTACATCCAATGCGTCATAAGAAGCCAACTTGGCCAATGCGGCCTGGGCGATCAATGCAACTATGTAGTATTAGTGATGCAGTTTTGACATTCGGAAATACATCAGATGCAACTATGTCTCAGATTTTGGTAATGTTGGTATAGCCACATGTAAATGCAGCACAGCCTTAAGACGATGTTGCGCATGGTGAAGAGGGAATACCAAGACACGTCATACAACATTGCAGCACATGGTGATACGGCCAGTCACAAATACAATGCTCATTGATGCAGAGAAGATAAGATTTGGCCACTCACAGTGATGGCCTTTAGTCATATGATCATGAAGAAGTGACCACTAATAGATATGACTTTCAAATGCAATCACAACCTTCATGACACGACCATGTAGAGAAGCGGCTTTGCTGATGTGGCATTCTCTCACTAGTTCTGAGGGTTTTTCATAGGTTTGAACTGTTAACCATGTGCATGCAGTATTTTAACCACTAAGCGAGCTTCAAAACTACAATTTATTTTTATCAAAACGCTTTATCATTTTTGAAAATCTCTTTCACGTAATATCATATTCATTATTTTTGAAAATTAACTTTGTAAAAATATGATTTACAAAAAGCTCAATCGATTGACTGTGGTTTTTTTCAATCGATTGAATTGATTCAGTTTATTCTACTTTATAATTATTTTGCTTATAAAACAGTGTCACACTCTTTCAAAAAAGTATATATATGATTACACAATGATTTTTTAGGTTTTTCTCTAAGAGAGATTTTACGTGTGAAAAAGTGTGCTTTGTTTAACCAAGTTTTTGAAATAAAGAAAGATCAAGATAGTTGTTCTTGAAGCTCTCCTTTGGTGAATATTGTGCTGCTCTGGTTTCGGTTCATCTGAGGTAAGCTTTATTGCACTATTCATTTTTCTGTGATTCAACTGTCATGTGTAGTATTAATTTTCTTCATTTTTTTTTTGTGATTGCATAGACTACAAATTGTATAGGTTTACGTTTGTAGTGGTGTAGTAGGATTTTGCACTAATTTTTTTTATCTATGTAGAGTTTAGAGGTGTGTTTTAATGTGGGTGCAGTGGGTTCTTGCGAGAAGTAAGTGTATTGGATTGTTTTTGTTTGAATTGTGTGTTCTTTAGTGAATTTCTTTTCTTGAGGGGAAAACAGACTGAATGTAGCTCTTGAGGAAGAGTGAATCAGTATAAATCTTGGTGTTCTTGCTTTTTCTTTCCTTGATATTGCTTCGGGTGTGTATTTTTACGTATTATTATTTCTGCTTGAGTTTTGTATTTGATTAACTTTACGTTGCAGTTGATTATTTCTGTGTGAGCATTCAAAATTCATGTAATTGATTGGTTTAATAAAGAACTTTCATTTTTTACGTTAATTCTTTCCAAAAGCTTGCGAAATTTTTTTAAAAGTTCAATTCACCCCCTCTTGAACTCGGCCTAAATCATTTTCAATTGGTATCAGAGCTAGGGCTTGCATTTTACTCAGGTTCTCGATCCATAGTCAAGAACAAATTACCTTTCGCTGAGGGAGCTTGTATAGACCACCCATGTTTAGTGGTGCGAATTATCAATTTTGAAAAGTAAGGATGGAAATATTTATTGAATCAATTGATCGTGGCACTTGGAATGTGATTGTGAATGACCCATTTATTCCTACGACTATTGTTGATGGTGTTACTGTTGAAAAATCATCCTATGATGAGCTAACTGATGTTGAGAACAAGAAAATGCAGTATGATTGTGCTGCCAAGAACATTATAACATATGCTTTGAGTTTAGATGAGTTTTTCAGGATTTTGCAGTGCAATTCCACGAAAGAAATGTGGGATATTCTTGAGTTACTCATGAAGGTAGCACTGACGTAAAGCACGCAAGGAAGCATGCCTTAATTCAGGAATACGAGTTCTTTCATATGTAGCTAGGGAAAACAATTGCTGACGTTCAGATTCTTTGGAGAGAGATTTGAGAGGTTGATAACAAGAGGATGATGATCTAAGGAGATTCTTTGGAGGATTTGATATCTGCAATTCTTTGTGGGTTTTCTCTTTGTGTGTTTAATCCTTTGACAGGAAACTAGGTTTTTGGAAGATGATCTAGAAATCACTTCCTAGTATTACATTTATTTAACTAGATACGACTTCGATCACATAACCATATCAGTCCAAGCTACATTTACAAAAACACCAAGCACATGCAAAGGAGGATTCTGTTGCATAGACTGCCCATCTTGATTATTATTAGGAATATTCAATTTTATAATATTATCAACACTGTAAGTTTCACTATCATTAAGCAAACTATCAAAATTGTTTTGAACGGCCAAACCTGGAGAACTTATCCTATTATTGGTGGAGTTTCATTTAGCAGAAGACCGAACCTCATTTTGATTAACAATCTTCTGAGTTTCCGCAATGATACTTGGCATACCAGCCAAGCTATTCACACCAATATTGCTAGGATCAGCCTCCTCTTCTTTCTCATCCATAAGTTCTCTAATCCCACATCAGTCTTGGAAATATCAACAGGTTTCTTTTCGACATATCTATGTGTAACATGGTTATCCTGTCTTTTCTGAACCACCACGGAATCAGAATGGCATCTCCTGCAGTTTAAAGGTGTGTCCTATCATTTTACAGAAATACTACATATTCAACATCTGCAATGAAAGCAAAGCCAAACCTTTCTATAAATAATTGATTAGGAAGATCAAACAAAAAGATCCAAATCAACCAACACCCTGCAAAAAATCATCTGGACTTGTTCATTGTATAATCATCCTGGACAATGACATGATTATGTGACGGGCTGTAGAAAAGGTTGACTTTGGTTGCCAATATTTAAAAGGTAACCAAGCACTATGCCTCAGTAAATTTCATGGAAATAGGAACAAAATCCTTTGTCCCAACAAATGTCCAAGATTTCGCATCTTTCAAAGACGAAAATGCAAATTCACAAAATCTCTTACGCAAAGAGATAGCTTTCCAATCAGAATCCCACATTGTGTCCAATTTATTGCAGAGTTCCATATGCATCAAGGGTTTATCCCCTTATTCAAGATCATTCTTTCGTGAAGATAAATTTTGCCGTCATCAAGACCCGCAACATATATTCCCTCAGGTATTTACACCGATATCATATTATCTTTAATACAAGAAGCAGGCAACTCGGACATGGTATTTACACCCATATCATATTATTCAAGACCTTTGTAAAAGTCTTTTTCTGAGCCCACGAAAATTGCTGGGTAGGGGAAGATTCCAAATCTTGATCTTGAAGCCAACGCGTGGGTATATGAAACCCAACCGAAATAATAGCCCACACCCCACATGTTCAAATGCCTTCAAAAAATGATTTTGTTTATGCAAAACATAACATGTGGTACTTACGAATAATAATCAGGCACACCCCACATATTCAAATGCATTCAAAGAATGATTTTGTTTATGCATCCTTGTAAAACATACAATAATTTGTGTTGCATGCAAACGAGTCGATCAATGATGCGGCCATTATGATGTTTTTTGTTTCTGATGAACCCAAACCGTCTCGGATGTTGTCGCAGACTTTTTTGTTTCTTGGCATGTTAATTTCCAAAGATTTCGGGGACATGTTGATGTTACAGGATATGGAGGATGACCCTCAAACTGTGTCAAACTCCCGACAGCTGTCACTTGCAAAGTCAGTTGGAGGACCTGTCGTTAATTTGGTGCACGTGCCATGTGATTGATTCATGAAGGTATGTTTTGATATTTTTGAACGGAACATTCAAAAAATCACGCTCTCCAACAACCTCTAACCGCCTATATTTAACAAATTTTCCAATTTGTGTTTGTTTAATGTGAGCAATCACTGTCCAATCATTGGTATTTATTCTCTGGATTTGATTAAAAGACAATGATTGGCAAATGGTTCATTTTTTTCCTTTTTATTACAAAGTATAGAAAGTAGCCATAAAATTACGTATAGTGCTTTCTTTAACAATGTTTATGTTTTTAAATGTTGATAATCTATGACTACACTTTATATTACGCTGTGTATATAAATAACTCAATGCATAGTAAGCTAATTTAGTATAATTAAGTCAACATTATTTGTTTTTGTCTCAATCCAATGATCCAAGTTTAATTCACAAAAAAAAATCCATAATCATGAATTGAATTTGAGTCCCAACTTGATATAGTTCAGGACCTGCAACAATTTTGTTAATACTTCTGTCTAAGTTCATGTAAGACTCGAACCTTAATTGAACATATTATATTTTAGTATCTGTTATATCTTGATTCGATCTATCATAATCTATTTTGAACTAAGCTTGTGAAAACATACAAATTTTCTTTTCTACTACTCTGTCACGCTTTCTCTCTAAATTCTTTTCATCACAATTTTATGTAGAGTTTTACATTTTTCCTATAAAGCATTTCAGAAGAATATTATTAGATAGACAAGTTTTTAAAACTAATAAAAAGAAATAAATTTACAAACTGAAAACTAAAAAGTAGTTTTAGATTTTGAAAAAATTAAAATACTCCAGAAAAGTCCTTCACCTTTTTATTCAGTTTCTTTGACTTCTGCCTTTTTTTTCTTTCAAACTTTTAGTTTAGCCTTTTCTGTCTACCTTTGATTAATTCAGTAATAAAACATTCCAACATGAGAGTAGATTTAACCATTAATCCATTATAGTACAATTAGAACTAAGTAATTCCAGTATCTGAAACTTAACTGAATGCATAGAGAGAGGTGAGTATGAAATCATGGAACCTATCAATTGGTGCATAGATAGATTGAAGTTGCGAACTTGCAGAAGCACAAAGTAATGCAATAACACATTGTTGGTCGTTCTATATGTATATAATATGATAAATATCAAATCTTGTTGAGAGCAGCAAGGGTGAAAACCGTGGCAGAAGTTACTCCTGGAATGAAAAATTCATCTCGAATTGCCTCAGGCATCACTTTCTGCTTTACCAACAGAGCAGCCAATGGAACACCAAAAATACACAAGATTGCTTCCTTTGCTCCTATACCAGTAAATCCTGATCTTTTCACCAAATTTTTCATTATCTCCTGGAATTCTGTTTTTGACAGTGCCTTGTTTTTCCCATCTTTACTCTTTTCACGCTTCTGCATTTGCCATTAAAGCAATGAACAATCACCTGTTAATTCTACAGAACCTAAACTGATATAATGTACTATAAGCTAGCTAAAATTATCAGAAGAGAAACACTGGGAATTGCAATTTTGTAAATATACTTTTTTAACATATCCCTTTCGAACACAAATATAAAAAATAATCAAATGCTAAAATATAAATAAATTTTAACTAATCAATGTCATCATTCCATAAACACGTTCAAATTGATTTAAATGTGAGTATTATATACAATAAATAAGACTAAAATAGCTTAGATAATCGAAACCTTTTTGTTTATTAGTTAACATTCTAATCAATATGTAGTTTTTTTTTTTTTTTTTTTTTTTTGTATATTTGAGTTTGATAATAATACTTTTATTAATAACTAAAATTTGATGAGATTCATTATACTAAGGGGTGTATTCAAATTCTTTCTTCACATTTTAAGAATGTGATAATTTTTTAATAAAAGACTTTTATAATTAGGATTTGGTAGTTTGGATTTTAAAAGATTTATGAAATATGAAATCACAAGATTTTTTCAAAAGATTTTATGAATTTAAAAAAAATAATTAAAGAACTCGCTGCATTTAAAAATTAAATTCTTGTTGTATATAATAATAATATTATCACATCAAACTAATCAACATAAACAAAAGAAAATATTAATTAAAAATTAGTAGAAAAGGACAAATAAATAAGAGAAATATAAACCGACATATAAAAAAGAAGAAAATATACATATTTAACTAGTGTCATCACTATTTTTTACACAAAAATATACATTTTATATGCAATAATCAAATAGTAGTTACTTAGACAAAAATAAAAAAAATATTTTAAATACTAACTAGAACTAAAATTTGTATCATGAATTCAATAAAAAATATACAATTTGACGACGTATTTAGAATTTATGCGTAATAAAAATTTCAAAATAATAAAAGTTTTTCAGCATCTTTTCTTGTACAAGTAACTTGGCTAAATGATTAAGTATTCATATCTGGCATAATGACAGAAATATGCACTTACATTGAATTCTGTCTCCAGATCCTTGGTCGCTGGAAGTTTAATCTGCGTATTTCCCAGTTTTTCATTGAGTTTCCTGACAAAACATAACCCAAAATTAGCATAACAAAATCATGTCACTTTATAATTAATTAAATAATAATTTGGCAGCTTTTGATACGAAAATGGTTAAGTACTCGACAATCTCGCATACTGCTCTGTAAAAAACTGGGAATTCGATGGCGTCTTTCTCTTGCACTAATTTTTCATACCCTTCGTCTATGATTGGTTCAAGTTCTTTCACCTCTTTTAGATCAGCCCCTGTATCAAATTTTCAGAAAAAAAGGTTATGAATATGCATATATAGCCACAAAACATGAGACATAATAAGAAAAGCAGACAAAAGCTACAATCAGTGGATGCAAAGTAATTATTGTTTAATCAGTACAATAATTGAGATTGCTTTCTCTTCATCATATCCATTATGAGCTCTAGAAGATTACATGCATGAGATAAGTATCACATGTTAAAATGTTTTGGCAACAATAATAAAGAACAAGACAAGAGAGTTAGATGTGGAACCAGGGGCAAGTTTCTGCAGAGATAGGCCCATCTTTTTCTTTGGCTTCGGTTTAAAGGTGTGACTTGAGACAATGAGGTAGGTGTGGCAGAGGTATATATATACACATAAAAAGAAACAACATTTCATGAACTTTTATCAAGAAAAAATAAATAAAAAGATGCAATAAAACTTGCATGGTAAGCAGAGAACATTGCATCTCTTAGGTTATAAGCAAACCTAAATTTTATGTATATGTATATAAACTAGGACATGAGAGATAGAATAAGTAAATTTATTTCCCAAGAAATGAATCCTATTCATTCAATATAAAATTCTTGGCTTGTTGCTCTGACCAATATTCATTTTAAACCACAGATAAATGACAGCTTGAGGGCTCAAAACAAAATTTGAACAAGACAAAATAATACTGTCTTGTGGAGCCAGCCATTTTTTTTTTTCATGGGTCTCATGTAAAGTTGGTTGTTTATGAAATTGATTTTAGGCTCCGTCATAATCACCAATACTTTATCAGATGTAAATTAAAAGAAAAAAAAACATTAAAAACATTCTGAAAAGGAATTTTGTTTGGCATATTTTTTCTACATTTGTTAAACTTAAATTTTTAATGTCTACACACTACCCGTGGTGTCTGCCTCTTTAAAAACATAAACCACTTGTTGTTCATTAAAAATGTCTTTTGACAAAAAAAAAAAAAACAAAAAAAAAAAATTAAAAAAAAAAAAAAAAAAAAAAAAAAAA
>Ga0209489_108193_pt1 | contig 14593 bp, 5 predicted proteins | sample SiratrowhiteBW_FD_187527 | JGI IMG/M metagenome (GOLD analysis project Ga0209489, IMG submission 187527) | Root nodule microbial communities of legume samples collected from California, USA - Siratro white BW (SPAdes) (version 2) | ecosystem: Host-associated > Plants > Roots > Nodule | place: USA... | reverse complement strand
AGTTTGGATTAGACTGTGTTAAAAATGGAATAACTGATTTTAGGTTGTTTTTGAAAATGCTTTCAGAAAATGATGAAGTTATTCAATTAGCAAGATTCACTTAATTCTGAAAAATTCAAGACAATCAACAAGAACAATAAAAAGAGAGAGCAAGAGAGAATAAGGACACAACAGATTTTTATACTAGTTCACTCAACAGTAAGGCTACGTCTAGTCCCTCACACACAGTAAGGATTTCACTAAACTGAACAACCTGATCCAGTTTACAACACTTGCCTACAGCAAGACGACACTGCACTCTGCAGCCAACCTCTACTGACCCTACAGCAGACCAAGAAACACCACAGAATCCACTGTGTGCTTCAAGAACTCCCTTGCTGAAACCCACAATAAGTAACGTTATATAGAGCCCATTGTATAACCCAGAAACGTCTCACTGCAACTCGCAGTAGACCACTGCTGATCCCACAGCAAAACTGGAAACCACACAGAAACCCACTGTGTGTTTCACGAACACCCTTGCTAAAACCCACAGCAAGTCGCACCCTGTACAGAGCCCACTGTACAGAACAGAATTACCAACCCAGGCAATTCAAGAACTCAGAATAAATGTCAAAACAGATGATGTATGAACAAGGTTACTGTAATACAAGCACTTCTATACAAACGAATACAAAAGAAACAAGTAAAGGTATAGAAGGCTTAGTCTTGATGATCAAATCAGCGAAGAACAGTCTCAGTCAGATGATAGCTCCAGCAGCAGTTCAAGAAAACCGTTCTTGATGAAAACTTTGATTGATCTTTGATCACAAGACTCGTGGGCGCATTTGCTCTCTTTTCTCTCTTTGGAATCTCAAATTTTCGTGCTCAGAAAACGTGTAAAAATGATTTTCGTTAACCTCTAAAAATTTCACGTCAACTATTTAAACATAACTGTCATTTAAAAATTCAGTCGATTGAATCTTCAAATAGTCGACTGTTTTTCTCCAGTTATTTAAAACGCAAGTTTTGATTTTAATGATTTTTCAAAACTTTTGTTAATTCAGAAAATATATTTGGAGCTTATCATTGATTAAGATTGCATGATTCACTAATTAGACCTCAACCTTACCCCACAACACACACTCTTAAGTTCTAGACCAAGTCTTCAATCTTCATGAAGTCTTCATGCATTCCACATATGCTCTTAGGGTCTTGAACTTCACTTGGTTGGCTTCATCAAATAATCATAGCAGCCCACTGGTGCTAACAGGATTGAACCCGTAAACAATCTCAACAAGTGTGTGAAGTAGTAGAATAAACTACTCTATTATATACAAACTCAATATGAGGTATATGTGTTTTCTACTCTTTTGATATTTTTAGAAATGATGCACAAGTTGACTTAAAGATATATTAATCACTTCTATTTAACCATTTGCTTGTGGGTGATAAGTAGTTGAGAAAATGAGCTAAGAAACCGAGCCACCATAAGGTTTGTCTATCAAGTCATCTAGCCGGGAAATGAGGTATCTATACTTAATGGTGATATTATTTGTAGCTATATAGTTTGTACACATTCTATAAGTCCCATCTTTTTTAGGTCCTAATATTATAGGCATGACACATGAGCTTATGCTTTCTCTAATCCATTGCTTGTCCAAGAGTCCATTAACTTGTCTTTGTATCTCCTTTGTCTCTTCAGGATTACTTCTATTTTAGTTTAAAATTTTTCCTTAAGTCACTTTAATTCAGTCAAAATAGAAGTTGTCCCTTCTCCTGAAGGATCTTTCCTATTTATAATTCATTTTTCCAAGCTCAGAAACCATATTCTAATACCGAGTTCCTAACTCCCGCAATTAACTATTCGGGTGTTGAATAACAAATCAATTGTTCAAATACCGAGTTCTGAAAAAGGTGTGTTCGAATATTCACAGAGCCAGTTGCTACTATTTTGGACTTAGTTACTTATCTCGTGAGAATAACATGACACATCATCTTCTATTGGGCGATCAATGTTCTCGTTCAAAACTTGACCCCACATCATCTATCTAGTGTGCATATTGTTACTCCTTTTGTTCAGCAAGTGTACTGAGTACTCAAGTAATATAGAAAATAAGTAAGAGTATCGTATCCACAGGGAACGAAATTTATGATTGAGAATTGAATTTATATTCCAGTATAGTGAACAAAATATGTAATGGGACTAAATCAATTTTGAATGAATATAGGAACATTAAACAATGAAATTAACAATTAATTGAGTGAAATTTATATTAATAAAGATCTTGAGATTGAATTGTATTAATCTTCTTCTCATACACACTTGATCATAACATTAACATTATCTTTTCCAATTACCAATCTGTGCAAATAAAAATCATTCAATCCGATTCATCTAGATTTGAAATTCATAAATTAAAATTCCTAGCTTTGTCCCCAATTACTAGAATAGATTAATCAGCATTAAACATAGTTGCTATAAACAGTCATTACACTATAATTCATCCTTGAACTTATACATGCAATGCGGTAAACCTTTAGTTCCAAATTTGAAAAGTGCTTTCCAATCACAATAAGAATTCTAATGTAAATCAATATATGAATAAAACATAAAACAATGGTAATTGAAATTAATGATATCAAGCAATGTCTAGAGTACATTCAAAGTTGAGAAATTACATTCAATCCCAAGAATAAGAGAATTAGCTACTCATGGTAGCCATGAAAAATACAAGAGAAAAGAAAAGAAAATATTATCTCCTCTAAGCGACAACCGTCAATGAATGATCCGTCTCATGAATGATATCCTCTTTTGACCTAGTTTTGCTTTTTATAGCTTTCGTTCCTTCCATTAGGTCAATAGGCGGCCGTTATTTCGTAATTCACATTCCAGAAACGTTGACGTCTTCAAATTAGGGTTACACTATGATATTCTTTAAGTGAGTTTTAGCCCAGGCTATATCCTTCACTTAAGCTAGAAGTCACTTATGTCCTTTCTCTACATCTTCCCTCTAATTCACCTTCTATGTATTCTCTCTCTTTAAATTTGACCTAATTCTCAACAAAATTCACTCTTGCACCATAAAACTTATTAAATAACAAAATGAATCATAAAAGACTTTAAAATTTGAATTCAAACCAATTTAATAACAAAATCAACTTAAAAATGCATGAATTTAAACATCAAATTAAAGCTTATCAAAAGTCTCTCCACCTAGCTTCTTGCTTGTCCCCAAGCAAGACAATCACACAACTAATCCTTAAACATCACAAGATCTCACTTCCTTTCCTCTTCTTTCCAAAATGCTCTCTTAACTTCAAGTATTCAACCTACAGCTCCATAAATTAGAAATCTAACAATCAAATTTTCAGACAACGATGCACAATTCATGACAGGATAACTCTCAACTCACACATTCCTTTCCAGTGTTTCTCTCTAGAGGTACATAGTACTCTCAATCAAAAGTTGCTACTCATTTATCAAGCAAATTAACCCTGCAATTCATAAGTCAAAAGGTCTTTCATAAGGTTATAATGAGGCTTGGCTATGAAGAATTTTTGTTTCTCTTGGAATTCAATGGTGAGTGTGAATAGTTTCACAAATCATGGATACAACCCAAGTCGGTCTTGAAGAATTCATTTCAAATGTGAGATCTAAACCAACTTTGCTTAGGACAATACTTTAATTACTGCATCATCCTATTTACCTTACTCAAGCTATGCTTGTAGCTCTTGCTACCCATGTATCTTCTTTTCCATGTACCTTTTTTCACTCTGACATTCTTTTTCCATATTTCTTCAGATGTACTAACAACTGTAATTTTAAATATTTATTTATTCATCATCAAAATTATTATTATTATTTTTTGAATAATGGTGAAATATATGTGGGTACACGAACATTGTCACTGCTCTCTCTTCTTCTTTGCTTCCCACATTCCATTGAAAATCCACTTATCCAATTCCATACTCAAGTTGCAACATGATTTCCTAACTATTCATACTCAAGGTAGAATACATAAATATATGGCTCAAGGTTCCAACAATATCACAGGCTCAATTTGGCTCACAATGGAGTTATTTCACTCTCACCGATTAGCTATTTGGCTCTGGCTGTAATTAACCCTCAAATCAACAATTTGCCTTCATCATCCTGATTATTACAAAGTAAATTCTAACTAGCAAATTAAAGCAACAATCAATCTCAAGCCGGTATGCACTCACTCACATTCTGTATATCACTTCCTCACATTGTTGTTTACCTCATATCCTGTCATTCCTTGCTATTGTTAATCCTCCTAATTTCATGCTATTTTTTTCTAATTTTTTCCCATGCTAGCTTAAGCTTAAATTAAAGATTACTCTATTCACATGCATATCATAATTCCCAATTCATATTTCCAGAACACCATTCATCATTGCACCAATCATTACATCACATCAGCAGTCCTAACTAGTTCAAGTTGTGTTGTGCATAATTCACAGTACAGTCATCCAAAATAAAAACATCATAATTCAACATTAGTACAATTATCCAAAATAAAGTGCAACATAACATGAAATAGATACAGTCATCCATAATTTAACCTACTTCACCAGAAAGAAAAGTTCCTTATCAGCCACCTTCTTCAGTTAACATCTTCCTTATTCAGCAGGCACCTCCATCAGTTAACAACTCCTTTGATCCTTCGCCCTTCGCTTCAATAATCATCTTCATTCATAGAGATATCATTGTTTTCAACCGAGTCATCATCATATCCTTCCTCCCCCTGATCATCCTGTGAAAATGACATGTTGGGTTTTCAAAGGGTCAGGTTCAGGCTCATTATCAGCTCTTGATGGCTTTGCTGATGCATTCTCAGCTTGTGCTTCCTCATTATCTGTCTGACCTTCATTTACTGTCGTGTTGTGCACTTCTGCATTTTTATTTTCTCCCCATCCTACTGAACTAGGCCTGTCCTTCCACAGGATTCATAAATGGTTTCGGATTCACTTTGTCTTGCATACCATAATACAGGTGCATCAGTCCCCTGCACATGGCACTTTGTTGATCTTCAAGGTGTAGTAAGTGCCTCATCACCCTCTTCTCCAGAACATCTAAAGTTGGAGATGAAGGTGAGGCAGGTGGACTTGGAACTCTGTTCTGTTCTGGGTGCTCCTCAGGATTGGTTCAATGATGTATAAACTTCTTATCAATTGAAGAACGAATCTTCATTTTTGTCTCAACATATACACCATTCTTTTGACATAGCACTGTGATCAGAGCCGGAAACCCTTTCTACACCTCTGATTCTTTCTCCATCAACCACTCCTTGCAACTCATCTAAAATAATCCTTGCAACATTGATAGTATAATCGTTCTGTATCATTGAGAACAACAGATTGCATCTTGGCACATTGACAACAGAGACATGCCTAATCGGTCGAGCTGACCTTTGCACATGCACATTGGTGGAATGCTCCTGTTCAGGCGTGTCCGATGGTATCGCCTCATCAAAGAACGATTCATTATCTCTCCTTCTCTTCAATCTTGGTGATCTCACAGGGGTGGTATGCTTGACTCTTGGCATCCTTCACTAAAAACAAGGTTAGCAACAATATTATCCTTCAATAATGTAGACTGCTCACCCCCTTAACACTCAGAAGCCATAAAAATCAGAACTTTGTTCTTGAATAAAACCCTAATCTACTCAACACTTTAGTCAGTTCAAGGCTCGATCGTAACAGTATCTTAACCTCTTCATTCTACTCTTACCTCTACGATAGGCTTTCGAGTTCACAAGGGTATCAACATTGAAGAAGGAAAACGAAAAACTCACCTTGATTCTTCGAACCCTAGCGTAGACAGTGGACAAGAACAATGCAAGTAGGACAGAAACCTTGTGCATCTGAAAGGTTACAGTGAGAGGTGACCTTGTGATGGAAGTCAGTGTCCTATTATATTTGAACTACACTAGTATGAGCGCTAAGTGACAAATAACTTAAGCGGTAAGTCCAGCTCAGACTCTAGGCCCAAAAACTTTATTTTGTATTTTCTCTTTTATTATTATTTTTTTCAAAACAGATTTAAGTTATCCAAAATTTAAAACTCCTACCTACAATTTACTTAAACTAAAGAACTATAAAAAATAATTTTTCACTCTTTAAATACTAAAAATACTCAATTCTGAAATTTAAATGCTAGATTGCCTATCAGTAAGCGCTTGTTTAACGTCATATAGCTTGACGTGTGAACTCTAATAACTCAGTGTCATCACTGTGATGAGTCTCTCTATCTCACCACCTTTGTAATGTTTCAATCTCTGACCATTCACCATCCAACTCCTTTGAGTTTTAGCATCTTCTATCTCAACTGCTCCATATGGTTTGACCTGTTTGACCACAAAAGGTGCTGACCACTTGGATTTCAATTTACCTGGGAACAACCTCAATCTAGAATTGAACAAAAGAACTAGTTGCCTCGGCTGAAAACTCATTTTCAAGAGCTTCTTGTCATGGTAAGCTTTCACACGCTCCTTGTGCAGTCTTGATGATTGATATGCATTCAATCTCATCTCCTCTAGCTCGCTCAATTGAATCTTTCTATTCTGAAAAGAAGCCTTAGAATCAAAATTCAGCCACTTTAGTGCCCAAAAAGCTCTATGTTTTATCTTGTCGCAACCGGGATCACGACGGGGCGATCAAAATTTAATTTTAAAAAATATTTAAATTGAGATTGGAGTCGCCACCATAGCTTATTAAGGAAAACCATGGAAAAACCAAAAATAATAAAATAGTCTGCAAACCAAAGTAAGGGTTCGGGAGTCGGTTACGTGTGGGGAAGGTATTAGCATGCCACAACGCCCGTCCTAAGACGGTACCATTAATCAAATGAATAAAAATAAGTGTGGTTTTAAAAATATCATTTTTTCCCAAATAATAACAATAATAATGAGACTAAAGACAAAACAAACAAATATAAAAAAAACAAACAAGAAAACATGCTTATAAAAATCATAACAATAAATAATAATTAGGCGGATAAAAATATCAAACAAAAATAAAACAAACACACATATATATTTTTATTTATTTTGACCCGACAAGGTTTAACCTTGGTCCTACGTATCTCTATACATGATAGAAAATCAGGGTACACGTAGTTCTATTTTAAGAATTTTGGTTTTGGTGATATTTGGTTATATTTTTTTTTAATTTCTAAAACTGTTTTTAGTTTTTTATTGAAATTGAATATTTATATTATTTTTTTAAAGATGCTTTGCTTATGATTACTATTTTTTAATTATTTTTGAAATTATTTGGAATGTAATACTTTATTTCTTTTAAAAAAAAAGTTTGTTAATAAAAATGGTTTTTTTTAAATCTTTATACCTAACCTATTTTTATTTCTGTTAAAGGAAAGGGAAAAAGAATACAAATATATATATATATATATACAAACATAATTAAAATTAAAAACTTGATATTCATTATTTATGTGGCATGGAGCACCAGTACCACACGCTACCCCTTTGTTCATAACTTTAGTATATATTTCTTTTCTTTTACAGAATATTGAATAAAAACTAAATAATTGATTTAAATAATAAATGTAAATGACATAGAAATAAAATAATTGATATAATAAAATATTAAGCCCAAAATATTTTTTATCAATTTTCTCATTATCATTATTACTATGTTTATATTTTTATTTTTCCAAAAAAAATCAAGTAATGCTTTTAATTCTTTATTTTTTTGAAAAAAAATATTTTATTTTTAACAATTTTTAAAGTTGTTTAGAAACTTTTCCATTTTTCTTTCTTTTTTTTGTTGAAAATTTTTACCCTTTTTTTTATGATTTTTGAAAATTGTTTCACAAAAACATCACTTTATTATTATTTTTTTACTTTTTCCCGAAAAATTAATTATTCATTCAATTTTTAGGAAAAATTTATATTTTGTTTGAGAAATAAAAAAGGTCCTGTATTTTTTTATATTTATTTTTAGACAAATCAAAGCAAAAAGGGTTGAATATCAAGATGTTGTAAAAAACTCTCAAATAATCATATTACATAAAGAGATAAATGAATCAAGTGAGCAACCAAAATATATCAATTGAAGATCCACAAACAACATGTTTTAACACGAATCAAAACAATAAGGGTAGAATAATAGGACAATAAAAGAATCAAAAGAGCAATCAAAATTATATATACATATACAAAAAATGATATATCCGAACTTACCCGTTGAAGCACTACTTCAAGAACTTCGGACTTTTCTCCTCCTGCTTTCGATGACTCTAGATGCCCACTAATTTTTCAGCACTGTGATTCTCTCTGTGTTTTTTCGCGTGTACATCCACTTGCTCAGTATGCATATTTATATTAATTCTAGTCAGTCCACTCTTAATTCAAAATTTAAATCCCTTAATTCCTAATTATTCCCACTTAATTATAATTTGTGAACTGCCAATTGATTATTCTCTCTTAATTCAGATTCAAATCTATTAATTCCTAATTATCCCCACTTATGACTCCAATTGAATGTTAAATCCCAAGGACGAACAGAGACTGAAGAATGGGCAGAATTGTACCATTATTGCTGTTATGGCATCATAACCTCCCATACATATAATCAAATTCGAAAATAAAATTAATATGGAGAATAAATGGGGAATATTGGAAGTAATGTGGTTGACACATTTTATTATTATTTTTTTTAATTCGTTTTCTTTCCTTTATTGTTTTTTTTCATTTTTACATTTATTGAAAGCAACCTAAATAACACAACAATAAAAATAAAAATAAATACTTAAACCTTTTTATTTATTTATTTTAATATTATTATTATTTTAAAATATATATTTATTATCATTATTGTTTTCTACTTTTCAAAAAATAAACAAATTATCTAATTACTATTTTAGAACATTAACCAAATGGAGCCTGTAGAATAAAAAGGATGAGCATAACAATTCAAAAAGAAAATGCATCAATTATTAGACAATCAACATTTAATTGAAAATCATCAGCATTTAATCACTATTAAGCAGAAAATCGTTTGCAATTAATCAGAATAATAATCAAATCAACTATTCAAATTTCTAGCCTTTCTAATTTTTAAATTTATTTTCAATTAATTTTCGTATCATTAATGGGCATTAGAAAAGGCAAGCAAAAAGAGAGGATGTGACATGGCAACACTTTAATGACAATTTTATTTTTTTAACAAATTTTAATAGACTAATTTTCTTTACTTATTTTTTTCTTTTTTACGAATTTTATTTTAACTTTATTCATAAAATAGAATAGAATCAAAACTCTTTTTTTTATTTAAATAATAACACACATTTTTATTTTTATTTTATATTGTTTTATATTTTAGAATAATTTTATTTGCCCGGACCAAATTGGGTGTTGACAGCTGCCCCTCCTTACTTAAATTTGACCAGATGATCTGAACTTATGAAGTTCAGATTATCTGAGTAAAAGATAAGTAAGGACAAAAACACTAATTTCGTTTGGTTATGAAAATAAAAGACAATAAAATAAATGTTTAGATAGAGGCCGAGACCTTGTACTGAGACGAGAGGGTCGCGTATCTTAAACTGACCTTGTATTGAGACAAAAGGGTTGTAAATTTTGGATTTGAACTGACCTTGTATTGAGATGAGAGGGTCGTTTTCCTTCATTTTGACATTGTACTGAGACTAGATGGTCGTAAATTTTAGATTGAAGTGACCTTGTATTGAGATGAGAGGGTCGTTTTTTCTTCATTTTGACCTTGTACTGAGACGAGAGGGTCGTAAATTTTGCATTGAAGTGACCTTGTACTGAGACGAGAGGGTCGTTGTTCTTCATTTTGACCTTGTACTGAGATGAGATGGTTGTAAATTTTGAATAAATCTCTGGATAATGTTACTAAGATTATACACCCATGTTGTAAAATGTGGAGATACGACATTGAGTCATTTCCCTAATAATAATATTTTCTGTTGATTTGCATGAAGTTTGATTTTTCTTGTTGAAAGATGTATGTTGGATGCACGACAATGCATGATTTTCCTTTTTATTTATTCTTTCTGAAGAATGCATTTACGAATGCATGAAATGTGATTTTTTTTTTTAAGAATGCATGTTAAAATACATGGAATTTGTTTGAATATGAATATTTGATTTTGTTCCTTTTTGAAAAATGCATATAAGAATGCATGAAATTTGATTTTTTGCTTGAAGCATTTATGAATGCATGAAATTTTTTATTGAATATGAATTTTGAAAATGCATGTTTGAATGTATCAAACTTGATGTTTTGTTCTTTTTTTTTTTTGAATGGTGCATTTATGAATGCATGAAATTTTTTTGATTAAATCTGAATTTTGAATTTGAATGAAAATGTATGTTTGAATACATAAAGTTTGATTTTTTATTCTTTTTTAGGAGTGCATTTATAAATGCATGCAATTTGATTTTCTTTTATTTTGTTATTTTTGAAGAATGTATATATGAATGCATGAAATTTTATTTTATTTTATTTTATTATATTTTTGAAGAATGGATATATGAATGCATGAAATTCGATTTTCTTTTGAAGAATGTATGTTAAAATGAATGAAATTTTGTGTTTTTATTATTTTTTTTATTTTGAATGAAAATGCATGTTTTTATTTTTGATTTTCTTGGATGATAATGCATATATTAAAGCATGAAATTATATTTTTCATTTTTATTTTCTCAAATGATAATGAATGAAATTCTATTTTCTTGAATGATCATTTTGATCCTAATGCATGTACAATTTTTATTTTTTTTTTAAAAATGATTTTACAAATGATGATTTTTCAATGAACTTTTCAAAGACAATGTTTCAAAAAGATATGTACTAATTTTTCAAAAGAGAAGATATGTACAAAAGACATTTTCAATGATTTTCAAATGTTTCAAAATTTATGTACAAAGGAACATTTTCAATGATTTCTTCCAATGTGTATTCAAAAAGTATGTACAAAGATTTTTTTGAAATATATTTTTATGTACATTAAAAAGTATTTTCAATGATTTTTTTTTGTTTAAATACATATGTACAAAGAATTTAAAAGATCTCAAGAATATGTATAAACTTCAAAGTGAAAATATGTTCAAAAGTTTTTTCCAAAAGTATATGCAAAATGTTTTTCTTTGATTTTCTAAAAATACACCCAAAAACAGTTTTACTTTTTACCCAAAAGGTTTTCGATATAGAATCAGGTGTTCCTTGTAAAACTGAATTCATTGGATGCTAATTCTTTTCGAACAAATCTCATATGCCCACAAAGATAATCACTAGCTCTCTGTTTAGAAACACAACTTTGATATATGCTTGAACCCTCAGGCGAAGGGTAGGTGAGTAGAGAGTTTGAGATATTTGAAAAATACTGGGGGTGCAAATCTTCTGGCAGGGCTGCCCCAGTTTAGGTGTCCCAACTTTGGTAAATCAGACTTTAGGTTTGAATGAAAGCACAATTGTTGCTAACAGGGAGATGGCTTTTATAAGGGAATCCCATTCCAATTGCCCTAGCTACGTGGATGAAGGTAATGATATGGTATGTGTGAAGGATGAGTTGTAAGGTAAACATTCGACGGTGAGGGTGCAAATGAAATCAAATTGCCCCAGTTTGTATGTACAAGATTTATGAATGATTAACTATTTATGTGAAAATGGAATAGCAAGGATATGAAAGAAATCGGTTGGCCTCAGGGGTGATGAAAGATTGGCTATTTTTGTGAGGTAGGAATGGGATAGCAAGGGTGTGTAGGAAACCAGATTACTCTATTGTATCCTCAATCGATTCGTAGAATGACCAAAACTTTAGTCTAACAGAGGCACTCTGATAAATTTTTCATTTTTTTCTATTTTCTTAACACGTATTATCGATCACATCATCTCGTTACAAAGTAAATTCTTATGAAAATCATTGCAATCATTCAACAATCAATATGGACTTTATTGAGCTTGTAACGTGGCCAAGGGTAAAGAGGGTTGTGAAGAAGAGGATAAAAAGGCTCAAAAATTATATTGGGGTTTTAACATAAGGATCATCACCTAAATGTTGTAATCAAGAAAGGTCATCTTCCATGAGCTTTTTTTATATAACATTCCTTTCCTCTATTTTCTTTCTCTTTAAAGAGCACTTGTTGTACACTCTTCTTGACGAACTTTTGAGAATATCTCTCTTTCTCCTTTTCCTTTTCTCTTTTCTTTCCTTTTCAATTTTTTTCATATATTTCTTTTCTTGAGAAGCTTGCAATGTACTCCTTGCCTGATGTGCATTTTCCTTTAAGCTTTAGGAACTTCTGATAATACTGATGTCTCGATTTTTTTATTTTTTGAATTTCTTTATCAAAACCTTAAGCTGAACTTCAAATTGTTGATGATCCTCATTAGGGGTATTTGAAAGAAAAATTTTGTTTTGGCTCAAAGAGGGTGTAACGGATTTGTAAAAGTGTTTAAGATGTAGAAACATGGTCATATATCACTTCGAATCATTATTGCTTAATCTTCAAAAGATTAACAGTGAAACAAAATTTAATGACTTCCAACACATGTTTTTTTTTTTTTTTTTTTGACTTTGTCCTATCTTTTGCTTAGATTGTCCTTGTATGTTTTCAATTTAACGGACTTTTATTTTTTTATTTATTTTTAAGGCCTCGAAGACAAGACATAGAAACAATCTTTCCATCAGTAGTAAAAACGCAACATTTCTGCCCCAGCATAAGAATTTCCTTAAGAAGTAGCAATCCTTGAGGCAAACCTTTTCTTTGGATATTTGGAGAACTTTTAGGCTTTTTTAGGAAAGATGAAAGGTATCAAGCACATATCGAGACAATTTCTTTGAGAAAGCCAGCTTTTACCTTCATTAAGCATTTTGCTATTCACGGTTCATTTTGTCATTTATGATCTTATGAATTCAGTAATTCAAGAACAAATAATTCATCCTGAAAACGTTTTAGGCTGAGTGCAAGAGGGAGGGTGAATTGAACTTTGAAAGGTTTTAACCAATTTAGACCTTTGAAAATAGTTTTCGCAATCTGAAAAACTTTAATGAATCTTGGTGCTAAAGATATAGGGTGCAGTAAAGAAATAAATTGATTCAAAGCACGAATGAATCAATTTGTTATACTGACAGATATAAGCATACAGCAGATTCTCAATCACACAGAATTGCAATTTCACAGCAGCACATTAATCAGATCAAATTCACACAGTTCCAATAGCAATATTACACTCAGATCAAAATCATACACAACTCCAAATTTGAATGAGAGCAGAGAGGAACAGAATTACCAAATACTAATTTAAAACTCCTAACACAGCACTACATTGATTTCAATCAATATTAATAAATTTGATAAAGTTTCCTACCACCAGTAATCGATGCAGAATTGAAAATTATTCAGAATGCAGATTTAATTATTTAGTTTCACCAAGAACATACAATAATGATACCAATTCTGCAGTATTACAGTAATTAAGCCAAAGTCAATTATCAGTTAATTTAAATGTCAGCACAGGATCAAATACACAATTCTTGCAGTAAAAGTATCAAGAATCACACTGCAGTAATGAACTCTTAATTATGCAGCAACACAGATTCCTAACATTACAGAACAACTTTTAGATCATATTTGTTCAGAATTAAAATTGATATGTGATATTGCAGATTATTAAATTTTCCAGCAATGCAATCAATTTCCAGTTAATGTTGTATTTAATACAATGTTTGAAAAGAAACAGTCTGTTAATCAAGATTTCAAGAACAACTACAGTAGAATAATCATAATCAACACACAATTCAAGTTACATTGCACACATCAATATACAACAGAGGACTTAAACCAGTTTTATCAAGATTATCAAAAATTAATTCAATCTTTCAATTTAATTCAATGTGCAGTGCAAGAACAAATCAAGATGATAAGAAAAGGGTTCAAGAAGAAGAGACACAATCAATTTTTATACTGGTTCACCACACAGGGCTACGTCCAGTCTTCTCTGCACCACTTGCAAAGAAAGTTCCACTAACTCAATTAATTGTTCACATACAATTAATCAACCAATTCCTACTCCCCATAGAAATCAGAACCCTGCTAAATTGATCTACTACTCCCCGCAGCCTCCAATCAATTTCAGCAAAAACACTAGGCTAATTCCTATAGCCCAAACCAGTCAATTTCTACTCCCCGTAGAAATTAGAACCCTGCAAATTGATCTACTGCTCCTCGCAGCTTCCAATCAATTTCAGCAGAAAACCCCAGGCTAACTCCTATAGCCCAGACCAGTCAATTTCTACTCCCCGTAGAAATTAAAACCCTGCAAATTGATCTACTGCTCCCCGCAGCTTCCAGTCAATTTCAGCAGAAAACACAGGCTTACTTCTAAAGCCCAAACCAGTACAAACGTTCAATGAATTTCACAGAATTACAATGAATACACCTCAAATCTTGATTCAAACAGGATCAAGAAGGGTTTAGAAAAACTCCCTGATTGGCGCAGAAAGAAAGGCCTGTACACAGTCTTGAAGAAACCCAGTAGCACACTTTAGTCAGAATTGATTCTTCAAGTAAAAGCCCTCTTTCGAAACTGATTA
>Ga0209489_108192_pt1 | contig 14602 bp, 6 predicted proteins | sample SiratrowhiteBW_FD_187527 | JGI IMG/M metagenome (GOLD analysis project Ga0209489, IMG submission 187527) | Root nodule microbial communities of legume samples collected from California, USA - Siratro white BW (SPAdes) (version 2) | ecosystem: Host-associated > Plants > Roots > Nodule | place: USA... | reverse complement strand
TTAACAACAATTAACTCAATATTAAAAAAATTGAATTTTATTTCACAATGACCATATTCATAAGTATTGATAATTTTCTTTAAAATTATATACATTTTAAAATAATAATTTTTAATAGTTATAATAGGGTTTTACTTTTGTTTGTTTATATTTATTTTAGTTTACTATCAATTCAGAAAAAATGGAGCTGCTAATATCAAATAAACCTTCACTAAAACTTAGATATGTTTAAATTCAAATAAAAGGTCCAACATTGATTGGACAGTTCAAATATTTTTTAAATGAGCAGTGAATAAAATATTATATCACATATTTACATAATAATCAAAATTAAAATAATTAAATTCTAAATAAAAATGAAAAGATTCAGTATTAGTTGAGCGTGTGATGTAAATTATGAATAGAATATAAAAAGGTGTTGAAAAAGAATGTGAGATAAGTTAAACTAAAAAGTGATGAATTGATTTTGAAAATCTTTTGAAAAGATGGATTTTTTTAGAATTCTTTGAAAATTTGTTCTTATTTAGAAACTTAATAAATTGATTGTGAAATATATATATATATATATAATTCAATCCAATAGAGTTTCAACAACCCTTCCTAATACATGACCATATTTAACAAGATATGGTTATGAATTTTATCATTATCTTACCTTATCACATGGGTACTTAGTTATCATGATGATTATTGATTGGCTTTTGAAATCTGCCTATTTCATCCCCCTACTAGAAACTCACAAAAAAAAATGGTGACTGATACAAAAATGTCATCAAGATTCATAGAATAGAACATTCTATCATGTTAGATTGGGACAAGACTTTTACCATCAAACTCTACCAAGACATGTTCAAAAATATTAGGAATAACATTGTCCTTGAACTCTTCCTATCACTGACAAAATGATAGTTAGTCAGAAATCTTAAATTAATGCTTGAAAGTATATCTATTATTTCACTTAACGTAATCCTAAATTTTGTTACAAATTACTTTCTTGAGTTGCTTATTACTATCATTTTATTGAAAATATTATTGTATGAAATTTAATTTTTATATTTGTTTTAGTGTTTTTTTTTAATTTAAACTAAGTTTTCTCAATATTTTTTAACGAGTAATAAAAAATTTCAAATAATGTACAGTAATATTACATATATTAAACTATATAAAAATATTAACAAATTAACTATAAATGATATAAAAAATTCATAATTTAATAATTTAAATTCAATGAATTTTTATAAAAAAATAAAAACTATAACGAACATAAGGCAATGATCGTTATTGTTACCTTCCTAAAGCAAGATCTTGACAAACAATGTTTAGTATATAGAATATAAGTATACTGGAACAAGTTTTTTCATAATTATTTTTAAGCGAAAAAATAAAAAAAAAACATTTTTTTATAAAATTAACCATGTAAACTAATTTATATAATTTCTTAAAGTCTAATTTTATATTTATACACAAATTAATTTGAAGAATTTTATTTTATTTTTTCTGATCATTTGAAAAATGTTTACAAAGAAATTTATGGAAAGAGAGCCAATATATGATATACAACAGAAGAAGCACACATTGAATGGGAGAAAAATGTCATAATCGTGTACATTAATTTGGTGGGTTCTACACACAGTTGTGGCCAAAATACCATCCAACACCATAGAGTCTCTCAAAAATAGGCCACAAGATTTCATTGTGTTTCACATTCCTTTGGTATAAAGATTCTTACGTACACGATACATCCATTACAAAACTAGAATTTTCATTTATTTTGTCGTGGACAATAATTTAATTTTAATGAACTACACAAAAGACAGATTTTTACGTTGGAATCTGGTTTTAATAACTGCTTTTTTACATCATTTAAATATTTATTTATTTTACTACCAAAACTAATACAGTTGTGTCGAAGTTTGGTGAAAATCGAAGCCTCTATGTGGATGAAAATTTGATTGTTCAAAACTAATATTGATGTAATATATGTTAAGTGCTTGATCAATCGAATACAAGTATTATCATATAAAGAGATGATTAATTTTCTTTTTGGAAATATTTATAAGATAAAATTATCAAGATTTTAATAGAGTAAAATGTATCGAAAAGGGATAAATGAGAATATTATTTTCTATAGACCATGAAGAATGTGAAGAAGTTATTAGAGGTTATATGTGTGTTTAGGGAATTAATTTAATTGAAAAAGACCTGTGAAGCACATAATGAGTATGTCTTCTCTAAATGGTTTCACGGGTAAACCTTCAACATAGAATAAGTGTTATTTGAAAAAATAATCATTGAAAATTGTCTCTATAAAAGTTAAATGCACATGATAAAATACTATGTATTTATAGTATATAAAAGCTAAAAATGGAAATGACAAAAATAGTGATAGTACTTTTATTCTTGTCTGCTATTTTTTTTTTTAATTTCATAAGCATGTTCTTACTATTTTATTAGTAATTTCTTATTTTGCTTTTCAATTTCTATATCCATTTAATTTTTTTGAATATTTTTCTCTATTGCATTTTATGATTCCTATCTACGTTTAAATCTTTATCATTGATCTTTACCTAAATTGCTTTTAAGTTTACTTCAAGTACTCTTTTCTTCATCATTTTTCCGTACCAATTTCCTTTTGTATCAACTTTATCTCCAAGGATTTCTTCATTAATGCACAATTTTTACATTCAAATTCACTTAAAAAAATCAAATATCTACTATAAAACTAAGTATAAAATTATTTTTATGAAACTCTAATTACTTTGTTGATATTTCTTATTTTCAATAAGTCTAACGAAGTGTTTTATACATTCTTTAATCATTCTAACGGAACCTTTTCGGTTGCTAATCTAAACAAAAAAAAATCCACTAAATTTATTTGTTTTTAATTGAATATTTTCCATTAGATCTCATTCAAATTTTCATCAAAAATAAATTGGCACGAGATTATGTTTAAACTTTTGTCAAAAACACTTTGACTAATTTTGAATGTCCTAAAGTGTATGCTTAATAGCTGTATGAAATGAAATAGTAACAAAATAGTAATTTATCAAAATCACAATAGAAACATAAAGTGGTTAGCCAAATGTGCTGCCAACGACAGTTGGGCAAATCACCAATGCAAACATTCATGCAAAATGTTAAGGTGTCTGGAAGGACCACTGCAACAATCTCTCTTTTAATTAAAATTACATCGACTCAAACATAGCCCATAATAAGCATAATGATAAAAATAATAATGAAAAATATTCTTCTATTTAGGGTAACTCCTACAATTGGGGAGTCACTTGAATGCCTACAAATTAAAACCATGGAAATGAAAGATGTTCAATGGGTATGCCACCGTGGTAGTCAAGGCCAAAATCACAAATAAGAAATTTTAGGAAGAGTAAATATTGGTTGACACTACTGTATACAAAATATACCTACATTACAAATGCTTTTTATAATAAAATGTTATATTTTAATACATAATATTATTTTTAGTTGTTAAGTAGATGTAAATTACTATTTATGAAGGTTATTGTTCTCTTTTGATAAGTGAATATAAATTATTATTCACAACGGTATTAACGTATTATTGTTCTCTTTTAGGAATCCTAGGCTAAATATAAGAATTTTCCTTATATTTTTATGAAAAACCTATATTTGACTAGTCATAAACTGCATTCCGTGTTCTCTAAAATGATGAATCTTGGAACGTTGAACCTACATTCCGTTTTGTATCTTTGAGACTGACATCATTATTATTGGTGGGACTTTAATTCACTTCGTAAAATATATTCAACCATTATTATCAAAAACTTAAGTTGTTTGATCTTTAGTGCAAATGGTTAGACTTTAATTCCTTTTGTAAAATATTCAATTGTTATTATTATTAGAAGTTTAAATTGTCCAATCATTAGTGGAAATGGTTTCAAGATGTCATCCTCTATGTGAAAAAGTCATAAGATACTGATTGTAAACTTTTAAGAGGAGAGTGGTGTCAATTAGCATGCTTATGATAGTTATCATATTTTCTCATGTAAGACACGTTGTCATCTTTCATCCTTCCTCAGTAATATTCTACACAAACTTACACGAACTTTTGTGCTTGCACTCAACTCTAGATATGACCTTTGCACAACCTCATGAGTTTATACCAATACTCATTCTGCTTGTAGGTTTCTTAGACATCTGAGCAAAGGTGTAAAGTAATAATGTCGAAAAAGATATTTGTCTACCTGTCTATTGTGGTGAATTAGGTGCCCTTTTTCACTATAGGTCGGTTTTATAACATAGACTATGTACCAGATGTAAGGGGTCACCCAAAACTCCTCCGTATAAACTTGTAGAATCATGATCATTATCTCGGTATTCGATCATCTACATTGACACCACGGTGTCCATGTCGACCGATCGACTAGTGTCAATTATCAATATCTTCCACTTTAACGAGTCACTAGTCACAAGAAATACATAGCTGGACGACCGACATGTGACCAAAGAATAGTTTAGCCAATGTTATTAATTTCGACAAAAAGGTTAATATTACCTTAGAATTGATTACAAAGATAATTAGGGAACATCAACACGTGGGCCTTGGGTCATAAGCGGAGGCCCAAATACAAGCTTATAAATAAGAGCACATGTCAAGGATAGAAGGTAATGTAATTCTGATTCCAGATTACTCCCAATACTTGAATCATTAACTGACTTGAGCGTCGAAGTATTTGTAGGACCCATCCTGGGACCAAGATTGAAGACAAAAGAAATAATTGACCAAGAAGATCCGAGACGTGTGATGAAGAAGCACCGACCGAGAACAAGGGAGTTGGAAGAGAGCATCAGTCTTGTAATAGCACATGATATAATCTTCTCTTAGCTCTTTGATTGCACCTTGGGAGCTCTTAAGTTTTCTTGTACGATAGAGCGGTAATTTCCCGAGCCAATTTAGATAAAAAATCAGTTTGGGAATTATGATCCCGAGGTACATGTATGAGCCCAAAGGAGTTAAAAAGCTTCAAACAAAGATCATACATATCTCAGATATCTTGCCAGATGGGGTCCTTTGCTTCAAATTCCTTGAAAACCTGTCATGTGACCAACTATAGTCACTTTTTGCCACCAAATCTGCAACATCCATTTCTTTAGCTAAGAGCATTCTAACTATTAATGATTCATATCCTGCCTAATTAGCCTTGAATGAGAAGCTCAAGGATGGCTCAACTAGTACTTCATTTGATCCTTCTAGGATCACCCCTACTCTTCGACCCTTAAGGTTGGTAGCCCCATCCATTAATTATAAGCTACCAATTTATATAGTTCTAAGGTGTGAATTAAGTTCCATGATAAAGTCAACTAGTAATACCCTTAATGGGTCCTTGAGGCTCATAGTCTAAATCATACTCAAGTAGCTCAATAACCCATTTTATCATTCTTCAGTGATATCTGACTTCCAAATAACCTACTTTATTGGAAGATTTATAATAATTATGACCATGTAGCTTTGGAAATAATGCCTCAAGCGTTAAGTCATGATGACTACCTCAAGTGGTACCTTTTCTAACTTATAATACCAAATTTCAACGCCTTACAATACTTGCTAACAAAGGATACTAACTTTTATTCTACATCAATGTTTTACACCTATAATTGCAAGGGCATGCCTTTTCTTGAGGACTAGAGAGTTCGATAGGTATTCCTTCAACCTTCAAAAAGCTTCCTTGCATTCTACAATCAAAGAGAAGTGTTTGTTTTTCTGAAGACACTAGAAGTATGGAAAACCCTTATCACCTTTTGAAAGGAAGCTAGATAAGGTAGTCATTCGTCAATTATTGTTAGACCTCTTTAACATTGGTTGGACTTCTCATGTTAATAGTGGCCAAACACTTATTTGGATTCACCTTAATTCCTGCTCACTAAGAAGTAAACCTAAGAATTTACCTACCTCTACCCCCCAATGCATTTTTCAAGGTTGAGTTAAATGATACTTGCTAATTGTTGTAAAAGAAAAAGAAAAAGAAAAAAAACCTCCTCAAAGTCAGTCTATTGCTTTGCTTCCTCAACAGACGTGACTATTATGTCATCTACATACACTTCCACATTTCTCCTTATCATAGGTTGTGAAATTTTATCCATCAAGCATTATCTACTAGCATTCTTTCGGATAAATAATATAACTTAATAACAATAATCAACTGCATAAAAGTTATATTTTCTTCATCCAACTGATGCATCCAGATCTAGTTATACCCTAAATATTTTATTACCATCACAACATTAGTTAACCACTCAAGATATTAAATTTCTCATATGTGATTGACGGCCAGGAGCTTCTGAGTTTCTTCTTTTACAACCCTTCTCTTCTCTTCACCAAGCTTTCTTCTTCTCTAAACCATCTTATTTGAATTGCGGTCTACACTAGTCAGTGATAGAAGAAATTAGAAGAAATCAGGATCAATACGTAGTATCTCCGAAGTTGTCCATGTGAGAAAATGGATATCTTTTTCTGGTCAATTCAACCAATTGTCATTCTACATGTTCAGCCCAAATCCGCTTCTACCTTGATTTTCTTTCTGTTGCCCATGTCTACTTCATTTACATCTCACACGAATTAGGGTCTTTTATCCTCATGCATGATGCGAGGATCCATCTCCAACACACTCAGATTTGAAGATGTGGAGATAGTGTAGGTGTTATGACGGGTTCAGAGGTTTCTTTCGTAAAATTTTCAAGCTACCTTTTAATTTACCTTCATAGTTGCAATATTCCCTTATGACACAAGAAACTTAACCTTGAGGTGGACAAAACATACCATGACCCCTAACTTGTTTAGGGATGACATTCCATACGAGAATGGTCTTTGCAAGTTATCCATTTAAGAAAGTGGTTTTAAAATCGACATGTCCTCATACTTCAACTTGTTCGCCCGAGAAGCTAACTAATACTCCATCCAAAGGCTTAAGTTGATCTTGCAAGATTTGAAATCCCACATAGGTGTCCCAAAACATAATTTCAGTTAAGCTTCCTTGACCAATCAGGACTCTATGTATATTCCTTTCAGTGATGATAACTAACATCATTATTGGATCATCCTCGTGCGATACAACATCTTTTAAGTCTTTGTCTGATACACAAACAATTGGTATCAATGGTTGTATGGTCTCAATCGTCATTATTTGAGTGTATCACTTTCAACCGAAACTCGTTGTACCTTATTCAGACGAACCTCTTTAGATTGTATTGAAATCTCCAAGTATAGGTATCTTATGTACCTTCCCACTCATTACCTCTTCAATTTCTATGTGAGATGTAACTTTATTCTGGATCTCTGCCATTGACTCAGCCTTACTTCGTACGATGGCTCACTTAAAGGATTAGCTCCGAGTCACTTGACAAAAGCATTGACGAAGATTTCTTCCTTCGACTAATGCATGCATATAGTATTGTCCCAAGATCAATTGAAATAGTTTTTTAGTGGCTCATTCTCCATTTATGCTCGGAAGACCTTGAGATGGTCTTCAAGGTCCCATGATCCCGAGGAAGGGGTAATCTTCGGAACCATGTAGGTGGAGGGATTGGCTCATCCATGATTTCTCAGGAAAAAGGTTGTGTATCTCCATCGGACAATGTCGCACGTGATTATGTTCATCCCTGACGGGTGACTTATCTACTCATCTACAGCAACTCCTCGTTAGCCATCTATATATAAATGTGAGCTTTTAGGACCTCTGCTTCCTACCTCACCCTTTCCTGTTCGTCCTGAGACTCTCCTGCTTTCCTCGTTCTCACATCTCAAATCCTTTGTTGCAAAGTGGACATGTCATCGTCTTTTCCTAATGCACTGCATGTCATTGGTTCCTCATTATTTAAGTGGAAGCAGGATTAATTTTACCTTTCCAGCAATAGATACCATAAAGTAATCTTAAACTAGAGAGTTTGAATATCCCTTTCAACCTAGGATGTCTCACATTTATTCGGAAGCAGCCCCCAAATGCTTCCACTGGATAGTTTTAGTTACTGAAAAGCTGATTTAAGAGGTAAGAGGGTTCAAAGTACCGGAAATCAAGCTCGAAGATCCACATATCCAAGAGCTTCTATACTTACCTAAAATTTCAATAACGAAACATAATTTTCTTTAACCTCGCCAATACTCTTCAATAAATCGTCTTACATATTCGTCGTCTAAAGGACACAATGCTTAGACCTCATTTCTAACACTCAACTAGTGTATGAGGTGCCCTTTATTACTTGTTTTAGTATTTAATCGGTAATAAACCATCCATTTTAAGTCTGACAACACAAGATACACAAATCGAGCAAAACCAAACACACTTAAATTGATAGAAATCTTCTAACTATATAAAACGTATAAAAGTTTTAATATAAATCTCGTTCTAATTTAAGAACATACCAGATCAAGGTTCGTCTAATTTATCAAGTTCAGCCATTAGGAGAAAAACATAAATTGAACGAACAATCGAATAGAATAGGTTTCACCGGAGAACAAAAATATGTCCGGCATTATGGAATTATTCCACTTAAAGCTTCCAAAACATAAAAATAGCTAACCAGGATCCACACACAACATTGAGTATATAAGACAAGGCTGGCTGTGTTCCCTCCTCCCTCCCAATCCTCACGAGGGATGGAAAATCTTAGGAACACAGGAATTAAAACCACTCACATCAACAATTTTCCTTTTCGAATATGTATATAACAACCAAGGAAGAAGCTCATCATCACCCTTAACCCTTTCCTCTCTCACAAGAGACCATAATACCATACAGAGCATGGTAACCTAAAGGATTTATGCTATTGGTGTATATGTAGATATGTTAATTTACATTTTGTAGGACGTATTCAAGCTTGGTCATCCCATTTCCATCTTCGCCCTACCTCTTCGAGAACAGCTGCCCGAGCTTGGCTTCTCCTTGCCTCGTCCTCCACCCAAGATCTGCAAAATTTGAATTATTCATTAGACTTACCTCATTCCAAATACAATCAAAATTTCTAGTGGGTTCACCTGGTGAAAGTAATTTTACTAGTTTGTACGTCAAATCAATAATTTTCTAAAGCCAGGTTATGCTTTTAACACGAGGACCAATCAAGAATACTCTAGATGACTATAATTTTCTTTTCCAGAAAGATAACTCGTTCCCTTCAAAAACTTCAGCATTAGCAATACTCGAGAACCTTTTATGCTAGATTATGCTTATAAATGGAACCAAAGACAAGAATTACCACAGATAAAAAGAAATACCCATAACCAGGAAGAACCAAAAGCAAACAATTGAGATGCGCGTGTAGAACCAAAGAAAACTTCCAAAGAAATAATTAAAAACCACTTAATGTAAAACAGCTTTACAGAAATTTCGGCTCTTAAAAGAACCTGATGGACTCAATTTACCCATGGGTAGCTAACCTAAGCGACGCAATGGTACTGAAAAAAAAATGAGGTGTCACTTAGGTGGAATTCCCAAGATATGATCAAGGCAGGGGAGTATAGAGGTCATACACAGAAAACCCCCACAAAAGTGAACAGTCTTGACCTAAATATCCTCCCAAATCGTGACTGAGAACCATCAATAAATCTCAAAATATCTGGTTCAAACAAACATAGTAAACTAAATTTCCAAAGATTTAGCTTCAAATTACTGGGTTCCGTATTGACTTTCAAAAGAAAACATTCTAACCATTGAGCTACAAGGAAAGTGCTTATCACAGAGCAATGTGTTGACACCATATAACTTACTCCCAAACCTTCCCCCTGTTTAGGCTTTTAGAAGCGCCTCCAAATTTTGAAGTTGTCATTTGCAAAGCCATAAATAAAAATAGATACCTGTGTTTGATGCTAACAAGTGTAAGTCAGAAATTACCTAAGAATCTGAAGAGCTTCTTTTTCAGCTTCTAGAGTGGATTTGGTGTCAAGCAATTCTTCAAGCTTGAATTCTAAATCTTTAAGTGAATTTTGTACAACATGCCTTTCATCTACATATATGAATCTCTCTGATGCAACTTCTTCTGATATATCATCAACTTCTTTCTTTAAGCTAAGCAGCAACTGCTTCTGACAATCTACAGCTGACTTTTCTTTTAAATACTCACTGTATAACTTATCTTGATTGATCTTCTCTTCCTCCAAATTCTTTACTTCCATATGATAAAGCCTCTCTACATCTAAACCACGCTGTTTCTCATCATTAAGCTTCTCATCCCAAAACCTCTGTATGTCTCCTCGGCTAAGCAACTCAGATCTGATATCTTCTGCCTCAGCCTGCCTGGCAGAATGTTCAGCTTCTATTCTTGACAATTCAGCCGATATTGCTTCCTTCATCCTACCACTTGTCAGAGCCACTGCTGCTTGTGCTATTGTGGAAGGCATGTTTGGCTGAAATCGCTTGCTCTGTCCTGTTAACAATAAGTTCACAGCAGATTCCTCCTATGATCATTCTTCATCATGGCATTCTTAGATACAAAGTGATAATCCGAGACTTAAAAAAAATATATAACAAGTCTTATTATTCATGCATTAATTTGGCCTATGAATCAACGTGTAAGCATAATAAAAAGGTAGCAGGTACTGAAAATACCGGATGATTTTGTTTCTAATTTTATTATGCTTCTACAGCTACACTTTCTTCAACATTTTGACATCGTATAACCAACGTGACCTATTTTCATTTGTTCCCCGTTCCCATTACCTAAATTGGAATTTGAATTTAACTTTTAATTAAATGAAATATTTCTAATTTATCATGTATCTATAAGTTTTTACATCCTTGAAAACAAGAAATTGCTGTTAGAAACATGTAAAGAAACTTGATGTGATCAACAAAACAAAATAAATGTCAATGCATAGTGGAAAAGCCTGAGAGGTGATACCAAACACTGCTCTAAGTATACTCCTATCCCCTGCCAACATGTCCACATAAACTGCTGGAGAAGTAACATGCTTCACATCCATATAACCTGCTTTTTTAATTGATATCTGGACTGTAAAAAAGTAAGGTATTAAGTGCTACCGCAAGAAGGTGAAGTTTTAATAATTAACATTCAAAACTATTAAAATAGCAAACTTTTGAAGACAGCATACCTGGTCAGTTACACCAGAAAAAAAATCATACTCCAACTGAGCTCTCCAGTCTATTAGATCTTGCCGTGAGATGAATCTGCAGTGCACATATTATATTCAGTACAAAAAAAAATTGATTGTCAGCATAGAAATATAGAATACAAATATACCTATCAGGAAAAAAGTGTTTGTTTTCTAGACTGTCAGATCCACTATAATTGAAACTGTTGTTCCAACATAATTTGCTGGGGATCACACCGGCTTCTGCTAAAACTTTTTTTTCCTCAAATTGAAAAGCAAACATTCAAATTTCTGCACATAAGTGAAACAATAAAGGTTGAAGTAAAGTTCCAACATCTTTACCCTGTATGGATCTAAAGTCCTGGTCATCAATCCCGATATCATCAAATGCAGTGACTACAGACCCAGAAAGTGATACTATAGGAGCAATCCTGTGTTTAGGATTCCTGGAAGACAACGAAATCCATTTTCAATGGAATGGAAGCCAGGCAGAGCTACAAATTTTAGTTCATTTCTGACTGCAAAATTGCATGCATGATGTATCAGGAACTACTAACCTTTCCAAGGATGAATTCAATTTAACTAGCCATCTAGCAAATTCTCTTCTGGTACACAGTTCATTAGCTTCCACGTCATCTTCAATTATCTAGACAAGTCAGCAAAAACCACACTTTCAAGCCTAATAAAAATCAACCGAAGCATAAAAAATAGCACACATGTGAGACAACATACTCCAAATATAAATTCCACAAAATCAGCAGAAATTTAAGTATGCCGAAACATAATGTAACAACAGTAAATGCAAAATTTTCCAATCCAAGAGGCAAAATAAATCAAATTATATCATCATAATCATTTATCCACATTAAAATTTCTCTGGTACTTGATCTAGGTTCTTGCCAGCTTTATCTGTGGTATATGCTGGTAGACAAACTTAAGAAGCAGCAATCAGCACAACCAAAAGTAAAGCAAATAATGGAGCATTTTTTTCCTAACAGCAAGTGGATTGAACTAAATAAGGTAGAGAGCTAAGGTCATGAGTCAAATGTATCCAGGTTTCCCATCAATAGTGATCCAAGAGAAGGTGATATTGAAATTGAAGTTCTACAGACGATCAACAGTCTAACAACGCATGAGCAGGCACTACTAGTTTCTGATTCATATTTGAAAACCTTGCTTCTGAAAACAAACCTTCAGTGACTTTAAGAGTGACAATGCTTCTTCTTGGGTAGAATCCACAGAAAACGCAATCACAACACGTTCAGGTTTCTCTACAGCTACTGATATGACAAGAAAAAAAAAAAGAGAAGAAACATTTATAGAAACAATCAGAGTTAATACATCAAATTAGTCCCTAAATCTGCATGTCCTATTCAGTTTCAGTCCTGGGATATCAATCGTTGTCAATTATAGTCATTATGTTTGTAATTTCATGGACCAAAATGATGTCACTAGTTTGGTAATTTCAGAAACTATAATGACGCTTTTGTAATTTCAAAAACAAATCAATCCATGCTCATAATCTCTAACCTTAAAACCAAGAAACCCCGATTTACACAAAAAGAAATAGTTTATCAAATTACCAACCGTCAATCAATTTAACCATTACGTTTGTAATAGTTTCATAATTTCAATAACTAGTGTGATATTTTTGTAATTTCAAAACCAAATCGGTGTTCATAATTTCAAAGACTAATTTAATTCGGTCCATGACTCGCCAAAAATGGTGAACACTATGATTAAACAAAAAAGATCAAAAATTGGAAAAGCCAAGCATTATGGTATTTACCAGTTTCCGCAAGGGTAGCAGGGACGTCCTCCGTGCTGGCCTCGGACGCTGTTGACTTGCTCCCACCAGAAACGTCAACCTCCGGAGTGTCGTTTTGATAAGGCCTAGTCTCCACGTCACTCGGCATCCTTCGCAACGGCCTCGCGAATCGAAAATCAAAACCTAACCGCACACACCAAATTCGTGAAAAGAGAAAAAAAAAATTGAAGTCGAAAAACGACACATACCGAAGGCGAAGCTTAAACAAGAAGGTAACCTACCTTTCCTGGAAGCAGCAAAAACAGCGAGTAGAAGAGCGAGTGAAGTGCCGAAGCCCACAACTGCATAAGAAGGAAACACTGCAACTGCACACAACAGAAGTTCGCATCACATAAAACGCAAAAAGAGAACCGAACCTTACATAACCTAACTTAACCTACCTTTGTTGCCGGTTTGGGCAGGGACGTCCGGGAGGGCCCAACCGCGGAATTCATCGGACTGGTCGGGGGAGGGAGAGGCCCAAGAGAGGGAGGCGGAGAGGGGGCGGCGAGGGAGGGAGGAGAGGGGGCGGAGGGAATGGGGAAGAGAAGGGATGGAGGTGGGAAGGAAGAGGAGGAAGGAAGGGGAGGATGTTGCGGGCCACATTTTGGTGGGGGAAGCGAGAATTAGGGTTAGGGTGGGTGTTGACTGCTGAGGGAGATGCGATCGAGGGGGAAGTTTGAAACGGTGCGTTTGGGTGGAGGGAAGAGTGATAGTGGAAGAAGCAAGACGGCGCAGCCAAAGAATGAACACAGTGGCGGTGGTAACCCCCACAACTGTGACACCGCCGCTAGCTAAACCCAATGGTCATCAACGACACTAACCCTTCAAAACTGCTACGCAATATCTTTCTTGTCTTTTTTTTCATCAACAAGTTTTTTTTTTTTCAGATTTAATATTATTTTGTTTTCAATAAAAAATAATTATTTTATTTTCCTGAATCTGGAAGAGACCATGAATTTGGGATTTTTGTTTGTTCGAAGTAGTGTTTACATAATTGAAAGTAATTTTCTGCGTTACAGTGGCGGTTATTGGACTCGGTGTTAATGAAGTGCCTTGTTTTAGGACTCTACAATAAAATATGATTTTCGAGGATTTTCGTGGTTTGTATAAACTTAATTAGAATTGGAGATCTTTTATTTAATTTAGAGTTGTTGAAAAATATTTATATACACTTTTATATAAAAAAAATTTAACGAGATCCATACCAAATGAACATACCACGGGTCATTCACATTAAGTATATTATTATATATTTGAGTATCAATTTTGCAAAAGTACAATTTTAGAGTTCTTTTTCGGTAGAAGATTGTTACCAATATTTGAATATAAAAAAAAAAAAAACTCATTGATCAATCTCACAAACTCTTAACATTATTAACTATTAGTCTTCTTTAGTTTCTCTTTTAATCTTCTCACTTTGATTTCACTTTTGATTTTGAATCGAATTAATGTAAATTCTGTTTACTTTCTATTTTATTTTATATTAAAATCTGAAACTAAATATGCGTATTATTTATCTTGTATGAAAACAAAAAAGTACTTTTTTTCATGATGTAAGTATTGCAATGTTCTATGATCCTTATTAATATATTAATATCAAATATTTTAAATAAAAAAATAAGTAAATTAATTGTGCACATGATAGTTGAAATTATATATATATATATATATATATATATATATATATATATATATATATTTTTTTATTTTTTTTTTTT
>Ga0209489_108191_pt1 | contig 14605 bp, 9 predicted proteins | sample SiratrowhiteBW_FD_187527 | JGI IMG/M metagenome (GOLD analysis project Ga0209489, IMG submission 187527) | Root nodule microbial communities of legume samples collected from California, USA - Siratro white BW (SPAdes) (version 2) | ecosystem: Host-associated > Plants > Roots > Nodule | place: USA... | reverse complement strand
AAAAAATATATATATATATATATATATATATATATATATATATATATATATATATATATATATATATGAATATAAATATAAATATTCAGAAAACTGTTAAGAAAAATTTATCTTAAAATTAATGAAATTGAATGTCAATATAAACATAACATATTACAACAAAAACATTGCGGACTCAAATTAAATTAAAAGCGTGTTTGGATATAAGTTCTTTTTAAAATTTAAATCTATTATAAACTCACCATCAAAATAAAACATGCCAATAAATAGATGTTTAAAATCATATATGAGATGTGGAATGACGGTACAAATGTGGAATCATGTGGATTTAAAATTACTATTATAGTAATTAATAATAAAACATTTTATTAGAGAGCTATAATTTATAAAACTATAAAAATAAAAAATAAAAAATAAAAAAAATGCTCACAAATTAAAATAAGAGATATGAATTACGATATTTTATCAACAAAAGAATGTAATATATTTGAAAATGAGTAGATGCTTTAATTCTTTTACACTACTTATACATATTATTTGATATACTAGTATGATTATGCATATAAATATACATCAATTTATATTTTCATGTATCCCTATTTTATACATTCCATTGACAATTTTAATATAAAGTGAAATTTGAGTCTAAATCCTACATACATTTACAAAATTCAGTTTATTACTGAATTAGATTAATTTTATTATCATAATATGTTATTATTAACATTCTTATTATAACTATTGTTATTATTATTGTACTTATGATTTATATAATTAATAATAATATTAATATTAACATTAATAATAATAATAATAATATTATTATTATTGGTAATAATAATAATAATAGTCTTTATAATAATAATTTTAATGCTAATATTGATAATAATAATAATAATTATTATTATTATTATTATGATATCAAAAATTAATATTATTAATAATATTCATGATAACAATAATATTATTATATTAATAATAATAATAATAGTATAATAAAAATATTAATAATAATATCAATAATATTAATAATGATATTATTATTATTTATAATAATATTAATAATAATAATAATTAATATTAATAATGTAAATATTTGTATTACATGTAGATTTAATTCATATGTAATACTTCGAATGCAAATTCGTACAAGGATTCGGATTTTAAGTAATTCCATATATAATGTTGATTTTATATATAGATGCAATTTTGTATATAATGCAAATTTTACATATGAATTTTATTCGTATGTAATTTTCGTAGCTAATTTAGAAATTTTTTAGTATAAACACAATTTAGTATACGAAAATGTAGTTTTACTAAATTTATTAAGCAATCAGAACCACCTTTTTAATTATGTCATACTAAATTTGTTATAACATTCTTAAATATAATTGCATTTATTTGATTCCATACCAAATGACAATTATACAAGTACCTTTCCATATCCTATTTTCAGAATCATGAAACCCACAAATGTTAAAATTACTAAAATTGAAGTCTAGGTTACATTGGATTGTATTCGCATTTATTTGATTCCATACCAAATGACAATTATACAAGTACCTTTCCATATCCTATTTTCAGAATCATTAAACCCACAAATGTTAAAATTACTAAAATTGAAGTCTAGGTTACATTAGATTGTATTCAAATTGGTCTAATTATTAGGTACATTTGACCTATACTTTCTCTGGAACTTTGTATGTAATAAGAATGACTATTTCTTTCATTCTCCTCTTCACACATAACACGTAATATTTTCAACCACTACTCTCTTATTCATAGATTTTTTTTCTTTATTGATACTCTATATAACCATACTCTACAAGCGAAGTGTTGAGTCAAAAGTAATCCTTTTACGTCTCAAAAAGTATTAAATAATTTTGTTTGCTCTCATCATTCTCTAACTTAGTTAATTTCATATTATACACATCCTTCCCCACATCTCTCTACACTCATTTGTCATTTCTATCCTTGTGTATGATTATATGATTCAACTCTTACATAAACTCTAATATGTATGGTCTTTCCAATTCAATCCACTCTCATCTCCATTTTAACACCATTGACAATTGTTTACTATTCATCTTTCAATTTCCTCAACTCTTAATTTCTTTGACTTTACATTTGTGTATACTTTAAAAAATTTATACATAAGAGTTAGGGCTACACATCACCTATCTTTCCTAAATTTATTGTCGATTGTTTTCCTACTCTCCTTATGATATAATTATCAAACCACACATCATTTAATCTTTTCTCACACATCTCTCTCAAATCTCTCTACCACTAGGACTCATATTTATTATTTTCATTGATGTTCAAATTTCTCCATGATCCATAGTTAGAGTATAAAATATCTGTCCATAATCTTTGCTGATTTATTAACCATAGTTTTCACTTTCACTTAGTCAACATAGCTATATTGAACAACTTGATGTCTTTAATTCCTAAGTCTACCTCTTCATTGGGTTCTCCCACTTTTGTTCACGCTATCCATCTTCTCTCAACACCCCAATACCAAAAAAAAATTCTTTGAATTTTCCTAATTTTTCTTGTCTTACCCATGCATGTATTTTGTAAAAAGACAAATAATAAATTCAATATAACCAAATATTTTCAAAATAAAAAAAATTAATCTAATAATATTAAATTAACTAAATTGAATAATACATTTTAACGTACAAAAAATACAATACCTACATATCTACTCAGAAATAACATTATGATTTGTAAATTAGTTACGTTGTTATCACTGACTGTTAAAAAGGAAATATGATTCTTTGTAATATATATTTAATATATGTGTATGCATGCGTATTGTAGAGAAGAAAACACACATGTATAAGAAAGAAAAATAGAATAAAACGTGGAAAGGGAATTAACTACCACCACATATTAGTGGAACTAATATTTATTGTTAACTGGTTAACAATAATTGAACAACATATATTAATAGACAGTAGGAAATCATAAGTTATATGCGTCATTCACATTCTGGCAATGTGAACCACAAAACTTTTTGTCTCTACTTAATTGCTCGATAATATAATATACTAACCTTTAATATTCAGACTGAATTAAATAATAATTTGTCATTGAGATTTTAATTAAAACGAAATTTAGTATTATTTACGTATTATTTCGCCATTACAAACAGGTAATATTACAAATAACCCGCTTAAATAATTCTTATTAATATACTTATCACGATAAATAGTTTTATCTTTATCAGTTAAATTAACTATTTATTTTAATTCAGATGTGTTGCTAATTATAATAGTTATTACCTATGAATTACTTATCTATTTAAAAGTATGATACTATTTGATTAATTATGGAAATCATTTCATAAAGTTTTTACTCACTTTAATGTATAATTTAACATAATGAATATTGAGTTCTCACCATAGAAAATAAAATAATATTTGTTCATTGATAACTTCTTCATTTAAAATTACCATGCCCTTCCTTTATATACACATTCATACACTTTCATGCTCTCATTTGTTACTGTCTTCAGTTGTACCAGGGGCTTCGTTTTCTGGTTCACGGGTACGTAAATGGCTTATTTGTTTAATTCTGGTATATGAAGAAACTTTGTTTTATAATTTGCATTTGATCATATGAGTGTGTGAAGCATCCATTCCAGCGTGGATTTGCATTTCATGCCCACAAATAAAGAGGCATAGGCAGAGATTAGGGGCTCCTACAATTAAAAAAAAAAAAAAATATATATATATATATATATATATATAAATGTCACCCTACAACATGCTAATAATAATGCCATCTTCATATACAAGAACCCTAAATATTATTCTATGGAATCTATTTGCACTAAAATGTTATTTTAAACCTACCCCTCACCTCCTCCTATTTTAAAATCTGTATCATAAATAGGTACCTTTTCTCCATACTGCTGCGGAAATAAAAACTGCCCTAATATTAATTAAATATCAGCACTATATCAAATGATTCAAATTTTTATTCAATCCATCACTCGCCATTTTTGTCTTATCTTAATATTCGGTACCTGGTGCAAATACATAGAATGTGACTGTAAAAAGGGAATATAACAGCCTTTTCCCAACTACTGTATTGAATTTCTGGACAGTGAGAATAACCTTCTTTATCACGAGAGAAAAAAAAAAAGTTAGTAATGCCGCAAAAGCAAACGAGAAACGCAGGTCCATTGGAAGAAAAGGAATTCTATGCTTTTCAAGTCAAAACCCATGCTAAGACATCTATTATCAGTGGGTCAGTATAAACTTTTCTATATTTTTTTAAAGAATAAGAGAAAAAAGAATCGAAAAGAATTTTTTTTTTTCTCTGTTATAAAGCAACTCATTAAATACATTATTGTGATAAATAATAGCATTTTAGTTCAGACACAAAATGGTAATTAATTAATGAATGGGATACTGCGATCAGTTTTGAAATTTAAGATGAAGAACATGGAACATGGCTACAGAGAATCAGGCTTAAAGGTGATGAGTACTAAAGTACTGTACTTGCACTAACACATCTCAGATCAAATTTTATGGATATTGCATCTTCCTCTTTATTCATTATCATGTTCATTATGATGTTCATTATGAGTAATCATTGCAACTACCTTAAGTCCATTATTTATTATCATCCCTTTGTTCAGATTGATTTTTAAGATAGAAATAATCGCATTTAAGATAGAAAAGAGAGGAATTTTTGGCGGAAACGAGTGTTTTACCTCTTCGCCAAGAAAAGAGAGCAATTTGTGGTGGGTGTAAATACTCCTTTGCCTCCTTTACAATGATTCTATAAGATTGTGCATCTCATTGTATAAATATGGTAACAACTGCTTCTTCCTTTCAACAAGAATAATACATGTTGTTCAAAATAATAATATATCATAATTGACTATACTATGTGCCTCAATATATTTGATTATTCGTCTGATCATAATCGATTATGCTAAATCATTATGTATCAAGTTTTTATTATATCTTTATATTTAAATTCACAATTTTGTGATTTAAAATTACTTAATGTTACTTAATCAGAACGATCGCATGTATGATTAAATGTGTATATGGTTAATAATAATTATTCTTACGTCAATAATTAATTATTGAAAGTTATTTAAATAACAATACATTAATGTTGGTAAATATTAAATATTAAAATTGTGTTATTTTAGTTATTTTGTCAAATAAATTTCTTAATAATTTTCTAACAAAATTAATATTCAATTTGAAATTATTTTTATTCATGATAAAATGTATTTGTTTAAGCAAAATAATTTGGAAATTCTTACTGCTTGTAAACCTTAACAAAATAAATTTAAGAACATCTTAATAAATCATTAAATTAATATTTAATTCTTATTTTACTTATATCGATCATATCATTTTAGAAATTTTTTATTTATTTTCGCTTGTCTTTAAACAATTTTATTTTCTATACTTTTTTTTCTCTTCTTTTATTCCATCCCTACTCATCCAACATAAGGTAATAATTGGTATTTTTTTTTTAACTTTTTTAGAAATCTGAAATTGGATAAACACTTTTTATTTTCAATTTAATTAAAAAAACACATTATCAAGAAATACTGCTGGTCAAAAATGGTTTTAACAAAAAATTTTCCAAAACCATTTCTATGAAAGAGATCAAAATATAATTTTCTTGAGTTAAAATAAAAAAAAAAAAAAACTTTACTTTTAGAAAAATAGGAAACAAAATAAATTTTTAGTAAAAGCAATACATTCATTCCTAGGAAACTTGTATAAAATATTAGTCATTTGTAAAAATCATAATTATTAGGATGGACGATTGTTAGGAAGAAATCATGATTAGTATGATTTTTTTTTTTTTAATATCAAACGTCTTTATAGTAACATTAAGAAAGTTAATTATCATTGTCTATCCAGTCTCTTTAATATTTAACTAAAGATTACACAACCATTGATTAAAGAAAAAAGTTGCAGATTGGAGATAAGAAGTAACTTGATCCCTCCTTGAAGTTCACAAACACATGTTTATATTACTAAATTATTTATACAATGATACACCACGTATTTATATCCATGGGTGTTAAACTTTAGAAATCATAATTAGGGAAATAAGGACACTAAATGAAAATAGAAAAAAGAAAAATAACATGTCATCAAATTTCTAAATATGATTTCAAACACGATATAGATAATGTGTATCAACTTAGAGTATCCACGTGATTGATTAAATGATTTGCTTAATTTTGTGGATATTGTAATGTCACATAGATTTAAGCACAATGAAATCCAATTCAACAATAAGGGTAAGGGGTTACTTTCTTGGTCTACAATTGATTTGTGATTATTTTGGAATTTGTATTGGATTGTTTGAGATTCAATACGAGCTTTGACTATTTTTAGTTTTTATTGTACTTTCTGTTTTGTTGATTCAATAATTTCTCACCTTTGAAGTTTTATTGTCCAAATTTTTTTAAGTGACAATGTCTATCCAATGTGAATTCATATGCTCTAATGATAAAGTAAAAAAACTAAACAACTGTAAGAATCTAGAAAATCTGTCATTTGAGTAGAAATTGTAGAAGTGAAATGAGTACTTGATTATTATATTATTAAACTAAAAACGCGTATTTATAGAAAAAGTAAGTAGTCAAGTCTCATTTCCACTCAAGCTATCATCTCTCTAAAACCCCTAACCCTCTTTTCCTCTGACTTCTCTCTAAGTCTCCGCTTCCATACTTCATCAGTTTCTCAAGCGGAGCCCACCGTTGGACTCGTGACGGAGAATAGAGCAAGTCTACCCGATCAGAATCTCCGTTAGAGTAAGTTCGTTCTCTGCCCTCTTCCCTTAGAGTCATTTTTAGGGTTTTGATTTCTTCTGCCTTATGAGCTTGCATGTGGCATCTGAGTTATCAGATAGTGCCCTTGTGAGCTCAGTTCCCTAGTGTTTTCGTCCAATCGTTGATCAGAGGACATTTTGATGCAGATTTGAGTTCTTGACGATCTTAGGCTTTGGGGCTGTTAGAGAGAACTTCTAGTGCAATTCAGGTAAGGAAAGCTAACCTTAGTGCTTGTTTGATTTACAAATTTAAGTCTTGAATAGAGAAGTTAATGATTGTAGTAATTGTACAATTTGTATCTGGTAAAGTTTCCTGTCTGAAATGTTGAATTAAATGTTGCATGTATGAGATAGTTGTGTGAAAATTGATGATATGTTGATCTGTTGAATAGATAATTTGTGCTAGGGTAGATCATTCATCGTGTATGTGGCTTGATTTTCACCCAATTTATTCATCTGAGGCATGCATGGTAACTCTGATATAGTGAATTCTGCTGATTTTTCTGCATAATTCGCCCAGGCAACAGCATCTCGCCCAAGCGAGAATGGTTTCGAGTAGCAAGTATGCTCTCTGGACTGTTTTTGCCCAGGCGAGAAAGTAGTTCGCTCAAGCGAGGGTACAGTCGCCCAGGCGAGGAAGCCCCTGGAGCAAGTGTGCTCTCTAGAGTGCTTTCGCCTAGGCGAGAAATCTTTCGCCCAAGGGATGAGGTATTCTCGCCCAGGCGAGAGTATTTTCGCTAAGGCGAAAATAGACCTTGCTCTCTGGACTACTTTCGCCCAAACGATAAATTTTTCGCTCAGGCGAGGGGTATTTTGCCCGGGCGAAATTGGTCTCGTCCAAGCTAAAAAAAAAAAAATTTTTTTGGCTTTTTGTTTCTAAATGTTTAGCTCTTTTGGAATGCAATGTATGTATTGAATAAACTAGATTAATTGATAATTCAAGTTTAATTATGCTGGTAGTTTAGTGACTTCTTTAAATGTTGAGATTGAAGTGGAGATTGAGATTTAAAAGTGAATGAATGCATGAGTAGAGATCTGTATTGTAATGTGATATTGTTAAGAGTGTTGATAAAGTTTGTCAAAGCCTAGACATAATGTTTTCAAGAAAGAAAACACTGTGTCTTGGTTAATTAGGAAGTGCATTGTCTAAGGATCTGATCAATAATGATTGATATCCTGACTCTACTAGTAATAGGAATCAAATAGATGATCATTACTAGGTGGTGAGAGTCGAAGGAGGTCTGAACTGGGTGACTGTAACTTGAAATATAGCTGGTCAGGAAAGTCTAAGGGGAACTAACCCTGTCATACATGATTGATGATTCATTTGTGTGGGGACTGTGTGGATTCGCAGTTTGGAGATGTATGACAGGTGCATATCTCGGGGTCTATTCAATGCACGAGTCTTCCAGAAGTAGAGTCATGTTTGTAGTGTATTAGATTCATATATTGTGATAATACATGAAATTGAATGTTTTTGATTTGTTAAAATTTGGTTAGCTTACCCCTTTTCTTTTGGTTGTATTGTGTTTGATTTTCTATCTGTGATAATCGTGTCTTGACACGGGAGCAGATAATGCTGCAGATGGATCTTTGGGAGATCATCTAGGTTGAAGGATGCTGTTAGGAATAGTGTTATATTTTGAAAAACTTGTATATGATATTGTAAATATGTTTTGAAACTTTTGTTTAGCATTATTATGTAATCTTGATGCATGTTAAATATGAAATACTGTAAGATATGCATTAGGTTAATACTTTAGTCGCCTTAGTAGAAGCTTTATTTTTTTTTGTGGGGTGTTATAACAACGATGAGAAAAGCAAACAAACACCATTTTAGAACATTGGAGCTTTCAATTGATCCACCTATCTACCAAGATTCATTTCAATAGTCAAGATCAACCAACAACCAACAGGCATTTGTAGATTGCTTAGAAGGGAGATTAACTGCAATCTATTCTATTAAATTTTAAATTAGTCATTTCAATAATTGTTGTCCATTTTTAACATGAATGCGATAACATTTTCAAAATAATTTATAAATAAAAGCACGTTAGATTTATCAGATGACCTATGAACTCATTTTGCAGTTAGTTTGAGAAAGTTTCTAGTCATTTATAGAGCTAATATTATGATTAAGGGATTCTAAAGTTTTAGAATAATTAACTCCATGTATGGAGGAGTGTTTTTTTACTTCATCTTCTCTTACCCTCAATCAAATGAAATAGTAATTTGAGAAAAAGCTCTCAAGTGAGAATGATAACATCTTTCTTCTTCTCGCATTTCCCGTTAACTATGACTAATATAAAATGTGAAAAATATTTTAAAACAAGAAAAGATTGAGGATATATTTTATTTCAAAGAGATTAAATCAAAAAACACAAATGTTCATCTTCATGAGATATTTTAGAATCAATAAATGTGAAGGAATTTAAACAACTATTAGATAATATCTAGATAAACAATAAAAATATCTATCTAAACAGATTAAAATATAAAAAAATAAAATAAAATTTATTGACAACAATGAAGCGAGGAATCAAAACATATAAAACATATAAAAGGTGATAGATAACTCCATAGAAGGAATAAGTGAAGTCATTAAAATAAAAATTGAATCATTAAAATTAATAAGAGTAATCTTTAAAACTTCAAAACATTTACAATATACGTCATTTATAGATTCCATAACAAAATACTAAAAAAATGTAGAATATGTTATTGAATATATATATATATATATATATATATATATATATATATATATATATATATATATATATATTTCTTTGGAATACTAAGAGAACACATTTATAAGCTTTCGGAAATAATTTACCATGACTATATGAGAAAGATCATAAATGAAATAAAGGATGATAAAATATTCTGAATTATCAACATGCAATACCAAAATTGTTTAGGTATGCATGTTTGAACTAAAGTCCTCCTATATAACAAATAATTTTGAACAATCTTTTATAAAAAAAAATAACCATATGTATTTCAAGAAGTAATTCCCAAACATTACATTTCACACTTACTTCTTAAAAATAGAAGACAAACTTTTATTATAAATAATAGATATATAATTGATTTTGAAAATAGGTAAAAATAAATAAGAAAGAAGATTCAAATTGTGAATCTAAAGTTTTTTGTAATTTTTACGTATTTTAAGATGAAATTTAAACTTGACACATACATTGTTAAGGAGTTTTTGTAAACTTGATAGATGTATAGTCAAGGAGTTTTTGTAGAAATAATGTTTGATGAAGACAAAAAGATGCAACTTTAAGTTGATAAATACAATGTCAAAATTTTTCGTAAAACTCATTAGTTTGTCAGAAAACTCAACCTACATCTAGTTCTTGACCAACATGATCAAGTTCCACTGATACACTAATGCGGTAAAGTATAATGTGAATATTTTTTGGACCTCAATCACTTTTGGCAAAAAAATAAGTATTATGCGGACTGCAACCATTGTTATATAAGATTGAGCATTATTTGAATCATAAACGTTTATGACAAAGTATTATTTGAAATAGAGTCACTCTTGGTTAAGATTGAATATTGTTTGGAATGCAGTCACTTTTGGTTAAGATCAAATATTGCTTAGAATATAGTCAGTCTTGACTAAGACTGGTTATTTTTTGGAATGCATTCACTCTTGGATAAACAACATGTTATAAAGAAAGTGATCTAAAAGATCACAAGTTTTGTTCTCTAAACAATGATAATGCCTTAAGACAAATACAAGATTTAAAAATACTCTTTTATGTTATTAAGAAACACAAACAACATTTTTGTTTCACAGCTAAGACACACAAGAATATCTTGAATATTGCAAGAGTGTATGTTCATAGTTACAACCTTTATTCTTCAAGTGATCTTCTATTTATAGAAGATGAGAAGAAAAAGTCTTTGCAAATCCTTACTAGCCGTTGAGAACTTTAGAAAATGTCTTCTTCTTCAAGCTTATGTTTGTCCATGTTCAAACATACATATATATTAAATGTTTTTAATGTAATTTTAAATTTATATCTGTTCTTCAAGTAACATTTTGATACACTACATGACTTATAAGGATTAGGTTAGATAGTTTTCTTTTTCATATTGGAATAAAAGTCATGACCATGCAAGGCTTATGGTCTTCGCAGAGCTGACATCTTATCTTTTCAGAAAAGTTGTTGGCGTGGACCAACTTTAACACATTCTTCAAGAGATACTTAATGTGGACACATCTTCACGAGATTATATTGTAAGATGGAAGAAGCGAACATTTTCAACATACATCGAACAAACATTTATAATATTAAAATCATACCATGCAATGCTTAAAACCATGTATTCTATTGTCTATGTAGCGAAATTGTATTAGACAAAGATATATATGCAAAATGTTATGTGTTTGTCAGTCAAATAAAGCACTTACATTTCTTAAGATCTCATGCTTATAAAAAATATTTTATTATTATAAAATACTTAATCAAAATAAATTACGGTCTAATGAATTTTACTCTAACAAGTTGACATTATTAGAAAATAATGTGTTGACATTCTTATTAAGTTAACAAAGCTCGTATTCCAAGAACATTCATTATACGAAAGATTTTAACAATTTATTCAACTTCTCTAAGCTTGAATGAGCCCCAAACAATAAAGAAGACAACTTATGTTAGATCTTACTTTATCCTATACTTCAACCTTTAGTAAAGAAAGAGTCAAAATTATATGTTTTAGATAATTAGATAACAAATAAGTTGATTGACAATAAATTGAAAAGGCAATTAAGCATAAATAACATAGTTTAAAGATAAGTTTGAAAGTGACAAGATTTTATAATAGCCTTTGTTGTATAACCATTAGAAATAGTGATTATGTTTGAATTATGAGGTGTTTTGAATTAGTGTTTGGATTAAAAGTGAATTATTTGAAGGGTAGTATCAAGGCTTCTGGATTGGAAGGGTGAATTATTGAAAAATAAACCCAAAGTTTAAATTGCAAGATTTTGAACGAGGAAGGAAAATATGTGGAACACCATAATTTAGAAGTTTCAAAAAATTGTTCCCATAGAAACGTAGAATGTTGTCCTAGTCAAGGAGATTATGTCTCTTAAAATATGTGTTGTCGACTCTTTCATTGGTTTATATATATTTCTTTAGAATACCTAGCAAGGTGGCTAGGGAGCTAACAAGGATATAAAGTTGATTTTTATTGGAAAACAAAGAAGAAACCAAGAAGATAAGGAAGAAATTATCATTATGGAAATTCAAATAACTATTCCTTAAAGGAAAATTATGTATTGTCAAGTTTGTGTTATCATTCTTATCTTTATTTTACTTGTCTTTCTTTGAGTTATCTAGAGGAGTGACACAAAAACTTAAAAGGTATCAAGAGAAATTTCCTATGGGCAAGAGAAAAAAAAAAGAAAATTGTATAGGTGGTGAAGACAACATTTGTGAGATAAATGAAGAGGATAGACTAAATAAAAAATCTAGAGCATTTAATGTAGTCATGTTAAATGGAGATGAAAAATACTAGCAGAGAAGAACAATCTATGGCTAGATTACTACAAGCTAAATATGGTAATAGGATGGGGAAAGAGATGACATGTTTAAGAAGTACTCTATGTTTTAGAAAGATCTAAGTAAAACATATGAAGTGAGAATGTAGGGGAATGCTGGGAGAATGACACATAGAGAAAATTTGATGATGGTCAATTAATCAAATTATAGAAATATAAATTGGTGAGCTATTTAATATATATAAAGACATATTCAATAAAATGTTTTGGAACAAAAGACAAACACAATTAGGAAGATGGAAGATGGTAAGTGGAATCTTAGCCTGAGGAAAAATTGGTTTAATTAGAAAATACAATAGGTACACGAGATCCTGCAAATTATTCTTTTTTGGTAAAGATACAAAAAGAAATAAAAGATGAATGAGTATGAAAAAAGACAAGTATCAAACATAGAGAGTTAAATCTTGATATAAAGTTACACATACCTATAACAAATAATCACAATACACACATAAATTCTTCTATTGACAATTTTGGAAGATAAATGTATCATGAAATATTGTAGAATGATAAGGAATATTCATTAGTAGAAAAACCATATTTTACTACAGAATAAAACAACGGTTAAAATGCAACTACAGTAAATAAAAATGTGGTGGCATTTTTTGATATTAAGTGAAAAGATATTACAATGGTTATTAGGCGCAATCACTGTAGTATGAGATACTACGGCGGTTAGATATCCCAATCGTTGTAGTATCTTCTCCTGTTTTAAAAAAAATTAAAAAACTTAAAACTCCCTCGAAACAATACTACAGCGGTTAGGATCTCAATCGTTGTAGTAAGAAGCTACTACGACGATTGGGAGCTCCAACCGCTGTTGTCCCAACTGCCGTAGTAGCTCCTTACTACAATAGTTGAGATCTCCAACCGTTATAGTATCTCTGCGAACTGTTTATTAACCTAATATTTTCACTCCTTGCATTATGTGTATTTCCCTCTCCCTCTCGCGCCGCACTATTAAGTCTCTCTAGTGCATTATTTGCTCTTCTTACTCACGCTCATTTGATTAGTTCCTTTGTTGTCTTCATCTACTTTCATCGTTTTCAACATATGTGGTTTGGTAACTTTTTTACGTTGCAGGTTTTTGAGGATGTTATATGCTTGATGCTTGATATTTTCTCCATTGTGAATGCTTGGTTCGACACTCCTTACCGATTCTCTTTGCAAGAGAATAACAATTTTGTAAAATTTATTAAAAATAGTTATAAATTTTTTTTTTGACCCAAACATTTTATCAGCAACTTGATTTAGTGTATATTTGATGGTAAAGTTCTTATGTTGTATAGATTTATTGCAGATTTTGAGTTGTAAAAATTTAGGGTGAAAAGCTTCAAACGACCATAAGTTTTAATAGAGAGCTCGAATTGAGACACTCTAAAAATAAAAGTTGTCTGAAATGGTGTAACGAAGCTTGTCGGCAATACCTAAAGGGAATTCGGACACAAATTTTTTTTCAAAATTCCATTGTTTACTATTTATTTTTAATTTTTTTAGTATTTTTCACTTTTTTTCTATTTTACCTATCCATACTTGTCAAAAAATTATGGAAATTGTTATGGTGTTTTCTTATATGGATTAAAGATTTATCAAATAGTTCTGAAAAATTCTAAATTTTTTTTAAAATAAAGATACTACGACGGTTGTATCAGCCAACCACTGTAGTATTCATCTATTACGACGATTGCTTAGGACAACCATCGTAATATCTCCTAAAATACCTTTTTTTGGACAATATGGTAAACTTTTTATAATAATTTTTTAACCTTTTTAATTACCGCAATGATTTCCATATGAACTACAACGGTTGTACAACCGCTATAATATGTCAAAGACTTTGTACGACGATCGAATCTATGGCGATTCCATAACTGATGTTGTATTTCCAGAACTATTGTGAAATACTATTTTTCTACTAATAATTATAAATAACATATAATATGTTAAAAGATAAAGAAACATACATACATCAACCTATAAATGCATATATTATTTCTATAAGTCAGAAAAAAAAATGGATAATCATCTATTTTTTTTCATGTATTTTCCTTTATTTTATTTGATTCTCATGTGATAATTAGTTACATACTTTATAGTGTTATACATTTTCTATAACATTTTCATCCCAGAACAAGGAGAATGTAGTACTACGTAATAAAGACCATATATATATATATATATATATATATA
>Ga0209489_108189_pt1 | contig 14608 bp, 7 predicted proteins | sample SiratrowhiteBW_FD_187527 | JGI IMG/M metagenome (GOLD analysis project Ga0209489, IMG submission 187527) | Root nodule microbial communities of legume samples collected from California, USA - Siratro white BW (SPAdes) (version 2) | ecosystem: Host-associated > Plants > Roots > Nodule | place: USA... | reverse complement strand
TATATATATATCATCATTCTTTTGCTTTTCATTTTTTTTCTTAAATAAGTGTCTAAGATAAACCAACTTAAACTCCTTCCCACGTATCTACCATTTTGTAATCTAGGCCGCTCATGCAACCACCATACCCTAATCTCTAGTTATGCAACACATATAATAAACAATGACTCGTTGTCTAGTTCAAACCAACCATTTTAAGATTCAATATATAAATACTTGTAAATTACCTTATAACTAAACAACTATTGTCTTTTTGTTCTATCTGTTTTTTTGTTAATTTACTTTAATTTATTCTATGATTATAGTAATTATTTCATCTTTAAAATAATATTCTAAAAAATGCAAGACAACGCTTATGGTTATTAACACCTCGAACCTTATTATCTAAACATACCCATATCAAATGGGTATGATCACAATCCTTTAAGAGTTTTTTTTTTGTTCAATTTTTGAAGACTTTAATTGGATATAAAATCTAATTTATATTAAAATAAAATTCTCAAATCTAGAAGTTTCATTGAGATTATGTCGCTGAACATGAGAAAAAAAGAAATTTGACCAAGTATCTAGAACTGAACCTCTCTCTACATTGAATTTGTGATAAACTAGCCATGCATTAACATCTTAACAACGAAAAGATTAATATATAACTCAAAAGTAAGGCAAAACCCATGAATTTGCAAGCAGAAACCAACGAGAGTACCATGAATAAGGTTTGGCTGCCGAAACGTGACAACATTTTTTGACATAGTTGCACAATTTGGTGCCTTCATTTGTTGTTAATAATTTGGCATCTCAATCTCTATCTATCGTAATCAGTTTTGACCAATCATTGGTCCCGAAACATCTTTGTTGGTCTTGTAGTTTTTAGCGTGAAAGAGATTGAGTAGATGAAGCAAGCATATTAGTTTTCCACATTTTCTTTGGAGATGGTGGATAATGTTGAAGCGTGGAGATAAGAGGTCCCTTTCAAATTGGCCCACATAGAACGAAACTCTCAGCAAAGAAACCAAATTATACATTATTACAAATGCTTCAAATGGGATGGCAAGTTTCACGTGACTCTAACACCTCGTTAATTCTTTGTTTCCCATTTTATGTGGGAAAAGTGAAACAAATCACACACAACCAGAAGCTATTTGTTGCTCTCTACAAACGCACAGTTGTTGGACTCTGTAGTTCACTACTTTATTCAAATACATTCAACTCTTTCTTTCATTTATGTTTATCTTATTACCTCCATGCCCCTACTATAATCAGATCATTCCTCACTAGTTTACAGATAAATGTTCTAGTAAATAACTTATGATAATGTTGATGATTCAGAGTTTAGGGTTTATAACTGCTCCATAATATGTGTCTATTTTCAATAACAAAACATATTGGTGTTGGTTGTTTTCGTTTCTATTTCACATACTAACTGATCAATACTCTGTACGCCATTTATTACCACAATGACCAGCCATCACTCATTTATAGTAAAAATGTTTTTCCTCTAATGTATATTTTTCTGTGTTTTTTCTTACCATATATAATTGTTTGAAAAAGGAAAGAAATAGTGTAATAAAAGTAACTAGCTGTATGAAGTGTATGATATGTGCAGAGGGATTGATTGAGATAGGGAAGTAGTCATGTGCTGGCCCTAATTATTAGATTATACCTAATAAAGCAACACTCATAAAAGATATATTGTACATCTGACTCGTACTCTTGTTTCCTAGATATCTATGCTCTGACAAAGAGTGTAGCATCTCCCAAATAAACTAAAAGTAACTGTCCAGGATATTATTTCATGCTTTTAGCCGGTAAATAAAATCATATCACACAGTCAAAATGTTACCCATATTCAGAAAAATAATTTTGTTCGTACCAAAATTTTTTATTTAATGTCTAGTGGTAGAGGTAATATTTGTTGTTTTTTTATTGAAAAGCTACTTAACCATGTATTAATAAAATTCTTAACGATTTAATACTGTACGTCTTCATGATAATATTTGGTTCATTTAATACTCATATGAAATTACGGTGTATTAATAACCAAAATTAACATTGGTTAATTTAATTTAATAATATAATTGACCTTCTAAATTATTATATAAGGTTTTACCTCGAAAGTATTTAGTAATAAACTATCTTTGAATATTATAACATAGGTAAAAATTCTATAAATAATATTATCTCAAAGAATATTTACTTAATATTCAGTATTTATATAATCATATTTTTAAATTTTTCTAATTTTTACTGGCTTGAGTGTCAGATAATCTTTTGTAGGTGGATCTCCGCTTTTTGTATTTTTTAACAGTTCAGTGACCATTATTCAGACAATTCAGCTTGACTTTGTCGAGGCCCCACTCGTTTCACCTCGGACAATTCATGCTCCATCTCAGTAAGAATATTTAGTGTCCTAAAACTAATTTCTAGCCACAAGTTTTACGGTACTTACTAGAAGTAACACTACGGATCATCCTCATGAAATCTTGAGATGACCCAACATTGACCGAAGCCTTGAAGGCACATATGGAGGCTCTTCTTCAAAATAATAAGGAAAATCTCCAAAACTATATAGCTGACACACAAGACTAATTAAACAAAGCTTTGGAGCTCATGCAGAATCAACATCAGGATGAGTTGAACAAACATAAGGTTGAGTTGCAAGCTCTCCACGAGTAGCTCGCAATACTCAACTAGCACTACAAAAAAAGTGCTATATACCAATGGACAAATAGCGACAGATCTGAATCCGTCGCTAATTAACTATCAACGAATTCTTCGATGACTAATTTATCGACAAAACAAACGACGGATGTGAGCCATCGGTAATGGTGATTTGATATTCCGACAAATTTTAAATAATCTGTCGATAATTTAGTCTGAAAATTCGGCGTGAAAAGGCAATCAAAATTTTCTCCTATCACAGGTTATAATCCATTGGTAATTTTTTTAAGTATTCCATCGGTGAATCTATTGGTAATTTATGTTTTAAGTTTCATCGATATTTTTTGTCTGTAATTCGTGGTGTGTTATACAAAAGAGCTGACTTCATTGTTCCCAAATCGTGTGTCTCATTGTTCCCCCACTACATTTGTCCATTGAGTCTTGGGAGTGAAGGTGCATGAGCTACGTGTAGTTGATTTTAAGTGAATGTGAATAAAATTAGAAGGTTTGTGAGATATTTCGAGGTTTGATCAGAGTAAGAAGGCTTCATCGACGGTGGAGGTGAGTTGCGTAGTTCAAGCTTTGCCCTAACTTTAAGTTTTTAGGGTTTAGGTGGTGAATTGCATTGTTGTTTTGAATTGTTTAATTTCTGGTTAATTCTATTTCTATTTCAATGTTTTGTGCATGTGAAGAGAGCAAGTGGGATATAGTTCAGGCAGCGCGTTAGCCGCATCATCCAACCCAACTTCAATGAAGACTACTGGATGGACTACGAACAAGGTATGTATGTATTCAATGATTACTTGTGATAGGGTTTAGGATTCAAAATTTGTAGCTTGATTTTTAGGGTTTAGGATGGATTTGAACAAGGTTAATGAACTATGTGAAATATAACAACCCGAAAATAACAGTGATTCAATTGTAATTGGGAGTTTGTTCAAATTATAGTCATGTTGCATATATAAAGGATTGGAAAAAGTACCATAAAATTCTAAAATGGCTTGGTTAAGAAAATTTTTTAAGTATGTAATTACGAGTTTAATTATGTGTGTTCTAAAAAGGGTGCTTTCTTCATTTCTTGCTTCTTGATCTGATTGAAACTCTTTAACCGCCATCTTTGAGAAAGAAAAAAAAAGAGAATATATGAATAAAGAGTGAAGAATATTTTTTCTGAGGATTTAAGTTGCTGCTTATGAGTGTCTTGATCTGTTCAATCTTCTCAATATATACGAAATAGATTTAGAAAGGAGAGAGAGAAGTTAAAGGTAACGATACACACATAAAGTCCATATTATCTAGATGAACATAAATAAAAATAAAGAAAATACAGGGTACTCAAATTTAATAGATTATTGATTAACCATCTAGTGTGGATAACAACCTCTACATGAAATAATTATAACAAGTTGTTTAAAAAAATAGAATGGGGATCCAAGTATAAAGTAGAACAAAACATAGAACTGGACATGAATGTTAGGAATCCCAAAAAAAAAAACCTTATTACTAGCCTATGATAATTACTAAAACTCTAGATCCCTAATTACACACATAAAAAATAGTAGGTGTATTCTTCAACAACAAACATAAACAAACAGGTTGTACTGAGTTCTTACATTTTAATCACCTATACTCAAAATAAGGGTTTTCTTAACACTTGAGCAATCATATTTCTCCTTCATCTATGCTTACAATGTGCCCTTCCTATATAGCTTGATCCTTTCTGTAGCCTAATTTTTGTGTTTTGCTCTAGCGGTGATCATCTTGCCCTCATATAAACAATTCCTCATCCAAACTGCAACCATAAGACTCTGTAGTTTTGCCTTAGCCGTAAGCATGACCCTCCTCCAATGATTTATACCATTCATTTCTGTAGGTTACCCACAAATTATATATAATTTATGCCTTTTGTAGAATGATGTTATAGTTAATTTGATTAATTGATCATTTTTTATATGTGCAGTGAGAGTATTTGGTTACCCACAAAACAAGCTACTTTTACTTAACATAATGATATTGAATTGTATATGTATAAAAAATATGTGCAAATAAAATATAACAATATACTTTGATATACTCTTTTAAGTGTATGTAAAGGCTTTTAATGTCTTTTTCAGTTCAATAACAACTATTAAGCCAATAGTTGTTATATACAACATTTTAATGTTATGTTTAATCATCCTGTACTATGATCTGTTATAGAAGATGGATCAAATTCCATTCAATCGCAGATGAATGTACGATAGATGTTATAGCGGGCGAAGAGGTTTGAAGGAATCATTTGTAATAGGGGTTGAAGAGTTCATCCAGAAGGCAAAACAGTATAAATATTATGAACTTGATGGAGGGATTAGATGTCCATGCCATAAATGTGATGGTTACAAGGATTTTAAAGGATGAAATCGTCAAAGTTTACTTATACAAAAAGGGGTTCAAACCTAACTATTGGATTTTGATTGATCATGGTGAAGATATGTGAGATGTTAATATCAATGTTGGTGATAATTGTGTTTCTAGTTCAAGTACTGATTTACATATGAGTGAAATGGATCAATTTAAGGTAACAAAAGAGTTGACGAATAATGCTCTCTAGCAACATGGAGCACTTGAAGAAGCACAATCAAATAACATAGAAGAGCCTCTAAATGAAGTCACTAAACAATTTTATAATTTATTGGCAGAGGCAAACAAGCCATTATTTAGAGGGTCATCGGAATTCAAATTATCAATATGTGTTAGGCTTCTTGCTTATAAGTCGAATTGAAACATTCCTGACCAATACTTAGAGAGTACGACAAAACTGTTGTTGGACATAAGTCCTACAAAAATGAAATTGCCAACAAGTTATTATGATGCTAAAAGGTTGGTATCGGGATTGACAGCTAAGCAAATTGATTGTTGTGTGAATCAGAGTATGTAGTTTTATGATAATGATATTAGAAAGAAAGATGCGTCATTGCTTCAATGTAAGTTTTGTCAAATACCAAGATACCATCCAATTAATCCAGCAAGAAGAAAGAAAAAACTAATTCTAGATAAGTCAATGTTCTATTTGCCTCTGATTCCAAGATTACAAAGACTCATTGCTTCTATGCAAACTACGCCACACATGACGTGACACCACAAAAGAGAAGTGAAGTCGGTTATGTCATCCACCTAATGGTGAAGCCTGAAAGCACTTTGATACAAAACATCCTACTTATGTTGTTGATCCACGTAATGTTCGACTTGGCCTATGCTCTGATGGATTTAACCCTTACATTCAAGCATCATCGTCACCGTATTCTTGTTGGCTCGTCATTGTTACTCCATACAATCTCCCACCTTAACTATGTATGTCTAAACCATATATTTTTTAAACATGTCTAATACCAGGTCATCAAATCCGAAGGCCTGTATTGATGTTTTCTTAGTGGCTTTAATTGATGATTTGAAGAAATTGTGGTCTGGTGTTTTGACATATGATATTTCAAGGGGATTAAACTTTATTTTGAGGGCCGATTTGATGTGAACTATTAATCACTTTCCCGCTTATGGGATGTTGTTTGGTTGGGAAACTCATGGTAGATTAACTTGTCCCCATTGCATAACATTATAAGTCATTCACATTAAATCATGGTCGCAAAACTTGTTGGTTTGACTCACATCGGAGGTTCTTACCCATAGATCATCCATTTCGGAGAAATGTTACAGTTTTTTGAAAAGGCAAAGTTGAAACCGATGAGCCACCTCTTAGGCTGACACCTGTGCAAGTTTAGAGAAGAGTGAAGGATTTGCCAAAAATAAACGAAAGTGGTGTGACAAGGATAGATGGATGTGGAGTGGCATAATTGGACGAAAGAAGCATCTTTTCAGATCTTTCTTATTTGAAAGATAATTTGTTAAGACTTAATATTGGTGTCATGCACATAGAAAAAAAAATCTTTGACAATATATTCAATATTGTCATGAATGTTATTGGCAAGACAAAAGACAACTATAAAGTAAGAAAAGATTTATCTTTGTATTGTAAACTGAAGAGACTTAGAGTTGAGTGATCAAGGTAACAGAAAGATGGTAAAGCCTAAAACAAATTATACTTTAAGTACAATTGAAGCTAAACAAATTTGTTGTTGGATTAAAGAATTACGGATGTCTGACGGCTATTCTTCAAACTTGGCTAGAAGTGTTGATGTTGAAAAGGAAAGGATTCACAGTATGAAAAGTCATGATTGTCATGTATTCACAGAGACATTAATTCCTATTGTGTTTAACTCATTGCCAATCAATGTTTTAAATCCTTTGATTGAAATTAGTCATTTCTTCAAAGATTTATGCTTTACATCGTTAAATCAAGAATTACTATCAAGGGTGGAGGAAAATATTCTAATTATTATTTGCAAGTTAGAGAGAGTATTTCCTCCTGCTTTCTTTGATTCAATGGAACATCTTCTTATTCATCTTCTGTATGAAGCACTGGTTGGTGGACTGGTGCAGTATAGATGAATGTATCCATTTGAAAGGTGGTAATTGATTGCATACTGTTTAACCAGAATTGTCATTTTCATTATACTTAGGAATCCTAACGCCTATATTACTTTTTTTTTTAGATTCATGGGTGATTCCAAACATCAATAAAGAATAAAGCCAGAGTTGAAGGATCAATCTATGCAACTTACTTGCATCGTGAGACAACGTACTTTTGTTCTCACTTTTTCAAGAGTTTCATGCTCTCACCATAGTCTTCTAGGAGTGAAACTCAATTTCATGGTCAAAATAATGACTTAAGGTTATCAGTATTCCAACAAATTGGTCATAGATGTTTACTCATTAGTTAACTGATGCTGAATTGATGTGAATGTGTTAATCAATTACACTGAAGTTAAATCATATCTTGAGTAAGTGACTAATCTTTATAATTAAGAATTCAAGGTTTGACATTTGGCCGAGAAATTGACTGATGCAATTTTAAATTTTTGGCAGTTTATTCTTAATGTCATAGCGAATACCTGAAACAAGTGCTTCTACTCGTATACATTCATATTTCCCTAATTGGTTCAAGGAAAAAGTATGTATTTGACCATTTATTCAACACATAGTGTTTTATACGTTAAATAACATAATTGTTCATGGCACTTATATTTGTAGGTTCATAACGAGCCATTGACTATGAAAAATCAAGACTTAAGGGATTTGTCAAATTGGCCCTTCAGTTGTGTCAAATAATGACACACATACTTTGTCAATGGGTACAAGTTCCATACTAATGCATGGAGTAAAGGAAGAAAGACAATAAATAGTGGTGTTTATGTTAAGGACCTTACGAAGGAGGTGAAGATGATTTTTATGGGATCATTCAGAAAATATATGAGCTAGAGTACAATACTTCAAATTATCCCAAGAAAGTGGTGTTTTCTTATTGTGAATGTTTTGATCCATCTAAAAAAGTTACAAGAGTGGATCCAAAAACCAAAATTGTGGAGATTCAAATGAATTTAAGATACCAACCCTTTGATCCATTTATCTTGGCGTAGAATGTCAGACAAGTGTATTATATCTCATATCCACCACTTCGAATGGACAAACTAATTGGTGTGTTCCAATTAAAACAAAGCTAAGTCGTCGAATTGAATCGATTGATATAGAAACTGATGTCCCTTACCAAGTTGATGAAATGTCACATACAAATGAGGTTATCAACATCGAAAATATTACACACTTGTAAAACTTTGATCATGATCCTGAAGAGTTGGAAAAACTTGAAGACGATGACAAAGAAGATGAAAATGAAGAAGATGAAGATGAAGAAGATCAAGAAATGATGAAGAAGAAGATGATGATGACGATGATGAAGAAAAAGAAAGTGATGATGATGACGATATTCTTGAGGATGATTGTTTTATGAACAATAATAGTTTAAGTTCTTTTATGGGCATGACTTATTGTGTGAATTTTTGCATGAATAGTGTTTTATAATGTTGTAGAGGATAGTAATATATTTGTGTTAGATTACAAGCTTCAAATATTGATAGCTTTTGGTTCCGCCAACCTTAGGATTTTCATTCATGAAGTTTTACCTCTCTTGAAACATTATCTTCTCTCTTTATAATAGCAGTTCATATTTGTAGTTAGAACCAAATTGATTGTTCAATTACATCAATCCGATCAGTGTCAGCCCGATCAGCACAAAAAACCGTGTGCAATGAAATCGGGCAAAATTGAACATGTTTCCGAGCCAAGTGAGTACTTAAGCTTTGAAAGAAAATTTTAAACAACAACCAACTGGTAGGTGAGCTCAATGTTTTCCTTTCCTCTGCTATGGCTTAAACTGAGTTATTGCATCTCTTTATTTTGTAAATTTAACTATAAAAAGAATAGAATCAAAATAAATACGTAGTCAAATTATATAATAATAAGATAAAAGCTCTCTCTTCGTTTGGGCATTATGCCACAACAAATTTATTCAAACTCCTATATATTTTCTACAAAATTAAAGAAAAAGTTAAGGTATCTGGTCCGTTACATTCTTAATGGCTTTAGTTACATTCTTTTCTTTCTATATATACATTATTTCCTTCTTAAATATAACATTCATCTGACATTTTTCACAAAAATTTCATCTTAGAAACTTCCATAATCCATAGTGCTGCCTATTTTTCCACCAAACAAAACTTGGATAGATTACAAGAAACTTGGGAAAGAAAATTTAAATACTGAGATAAATAGCTAATTACTTGAGAAAGAAAACTTAAATACAACATCATATTCAAGTTTGACCTTAATAAATTCATATAATCTTTTTAATTCAAACCTTTATTACATATTTTTGTTCTTAAGTAGGTGTTTTGGGTCTGATTCTCATAGTAGAGTCGCTACCCTTAGTCATAGCTCAATTATTTGGATTATAACAGTGAAACTTGGATTCTGTAGGAGGAAAGTAGAGTTCTATCGAAATTCTATCCCATCCTACCCCTGTTGTAATGGCTTTTATATAAAGACAAAATGGCAAACTTAAGGGTTGAATTATAAATAATAAAAAAAGAAAAAGCTCTCACATGTTGTTGAGGTGTTTGTATGGCCTGAATGTACATACTATAACAGAATGAGTCATACCCAACAAAATCTTGACTAATTGCATGGCCTTCGTAACTACGAAGCTATGTGTCTAAAAAAAATACAAATTCCATGTTTTTTTAAGAGCAACCAACACTACTTGAGGTTTAAATTTGAAAAATCCAACATCCAAGCTTAATATTCTTCAATTCCAAGTGTTTCAACACCATGCATATGATCCATCGATAATTGAGTCCGGTGCCTCTAGTCACATCTTTTATAAATGTTCTTCGTTCTCAATCATTTTTTGTCCGAAAATTCCTCACTTAGATATTATAGCCAATGGCTACAAAGTTGCATATCAAGGAATGGGCTATCTCGTGCTATATTTAGGTAATCAATTTGAAACAGTCCTAGAACATTTTCTAACCCTTAAGATTAGTACAAGTGTGAAGAACACCTTTTGGAATTGTACAACTGATTCCATGGCTTTAAGATCATAGATTGAGCTAGCCACATAATGGATCACCTATGTTTTTCTTCTTCATGTCTTATGGCACATGCCTCATCTCTGTCCTCGAGGTACCAATGTAGCTGCCTTCACCCCTATAAGCACTACCCTTGTCTATATCCCAGAAGTTGTTATCAAACTAGTTTCAACTACGAAAAATTTAAGTATCCAATAATATTACCTTGAAGCTTCCAAATGTGATCTTACAATTGGCAGTGACAGACTAGCTTCGATTGGCACACTGAAGATCATTCAACTATTTGGCTAAGATCATTCAACTACTACCAGTTGAGGAAGTGACAGAGCTGAATAATAAAGGTGGGTTCCCAGTGAAAAGCCAATTACAGAGGTTAGAAGTTCTTGCAACAAGCACAAGAGGCATCATGAACAGAAAGAGCTTCATGGATGAAGATGCCCTTGGACCCCATGTACAAGTACACATTGGAGTTGTTTCTTAATCTTTTGGTACAGAATTCAGAAAGCAGGTGGTTTCTGTTGTCTACCTAGATTGTGGTTGCAGAACACTTGGTTCTGTTTTGTTTGTGAAGAAAGAAAGAATGAAAAGAGAGAAAAAGAGGGTTGAGATTAGACAGAGTTTTGGTTTTGGTGGCAGAGAGGGTGAAGATACTAAAGCCAACGAAAGTGACCCAGAGTGATTAAAAAACTAACAATGCTTTTATCGGCTTTAGGTTATAAATAACTATTGAAATTGACTCAGCACAATTATGTTTAAATGATAAAATAGTAAATAAAATTTCCCGAAAATGGAGAAATTAATCGAATATATTAACATATATATTGATAATTTTTTAAATTACATGTTGCATGAAAGTTCTTGATCCCATTATATTGAATTTGTCCTGAAAATTTTATATATATATATATATATATATATATATATAAAAGATAGTATGATTTTATTTTTAAACAATAATTAACGACTTATTACTATACAGACTAGCATCCAACAACGTGAAATTTAACATTAAAGGTAATAAGTGATCTGGTTAATCAATCACCTACTGTGGAGATTTCCCTGTGTCACAAAACATAATCAAATCACCCAACCAAGCCTCTTTGTTGCAACTCTGTTCTATTTTCAACTGTGAATCTTGAAGTAGCTTTATTGCATTTGGTGTCCTCTACTTTCATCTGGATGGCCTTAACAGTCAAATAGGTTGGATAAAATTTGTATTGAAATAGAAGTTGAGACTCTGATGAAAGGTTCCAAAAAGTCTTCTGCTGGCCAATGTTAGCAAGGTCTGCTTGAGGTTTCATTTCTTGCTCAAATAAAAAGGAATCAAGAAAAGTGATAACTATGTTTGTGTTAGTGCTTTCTGTAATTTTCTGAGTACAAGTCCTAGACCAAATCCATACATTATATATATGTCCGAGTAAGGCACTCTATCTCCCCACCATGGGGGACCAAAGTTAATTATATGAATTAGTAAATCATCTCTGATTGTTGAAGTTGTTATCCTAAGTAATAGACTACTTTTCAAAGACTACTCCTTAGCTTAGTTTTATTTTGTCGATATTCTGTGATAATAATATGGAGTTGAAATTAAGGTTTAAATTATTGATCTCTCTTTACCAGGATCAAACTATCAATATATATATTTGTTTTTCATCTTTCAGGAACATGTCTTCTGAGACCATCCTGACCCCACCACATGGTGGTTACAAGGGCAAAGGAATAGCACAACCCAAGAAGAAAAGATATGTGCTTACTCCTACCACTCCCGTGTCACCCACACGGTCCACTCTTCTTGCTACTATACCATAGTCACCTGTTCTTTCTGCAACATCTATCACAAGCCCGCATTTACACCAACACCTGCTGTCAACATAGATACACCATCGACTTCTGCTAGTCATTTAGGTACACCACTCCTGGCGCCAGATAATGCTATTCCATCACCGTATGTTGCAGTTGGTGATTCAGTTGGAGTTGGTGATTCAGTTGCAGATACTGACATTCCTCTCCATGATCGACCGTTCATTGAACCTTACGGTCAAGGATAATATTTTATTTCCATTAAGTCAATTGTTTATGGAACTTGTTTCATTATTTAACATCTTTGCAAGAGTTGTCTTTGTCATTAGGTTTTTCCCATCTAGAGTTGCTTCATAAACTATCACAAAGTCTATTATTAAGCAACAATTTTTGCAACCTTGGTTTACATGGGGTAAGATCATATTTGAGATCTTGTAAATTAGAATACCATAAGTTCTTACAAAGAGAAAAACTCAATTTTCTTTCAAACTTTCTATTTATACATTACATTTCTAAATATATATCCTTTTATAGGCCAAATTATGTAAGACCCTCTAAATTCTATATTAATCATGACTATGTAACTACTTAGTCTTTAATACCCATTAGTAATTAATCCCACTAGTGTGGTCTTTATTTCCCACCAAATGTATCATTATTTTCTATCATTTCTTGTAGTTTTTTTTTCATGTGACCATTCAACCACTTAATTAAAATACATAATACAAATTACAAAGAAAATCCTAAATTATATTGATCCCTTGAAGATCATATAAAGTTTGCACTCACTTATATGTTATAATTGGACCTTATATATATCTTAAAAAAAGTGGAATTAAAGCCTAACTCAACCTACAAAATGGGCTTTTAAAGAGAGATTTTCATCCACTTATATATCTTAAAGAAAGTGGAATTAAAGCCTAACTTCAACACTTACAGTTGACTATAATGAGTTTCTCATGATAATTAAGTTATGGATCAATATACCTTGGTTAGATCTCAGTCTGTTTTCTTTCTTATGTGATTCACTCATGTTTTTACTTCTAGAACTTTATTTGACTCTTTTATTTTATTTGTTTAACATACATTTATTTATATGATTTAGTCTTTCTTTCATTTTCAACTACTTAGTCAAATTAACCTACCTTGCATTAGTTTCACTTGTATATCTCTTTAAGCGTTATTAAACTTTTTCTTGATGATTTTGTAGCTTATTTTAAGTTTTGAAAATGAAAAAACCATGACATACCTAACCATAGGGATTAAAGGAGCTTTCAACTTGTTTTGATAAATAGTTCAAGGTAATTATGGAGGAATTTGATGATGCATATTTTGTGCACATATTTACACTTATTATACATTGAAAACACTTTTCATATGCTTTATTTTCAATTTTTAAATAATTTTATTTCAGTAATAATAAATTGGATTCATTGTACATAATTGCTGAAATATTGTATTTTAAGCTAATATGACCTTTTCGTACTCTTTTTGCTATAAAATTTTTTATAGATATTACTTTTTTATGGTTCCAGTTTGATGACAAACACATGTAGGTTTTCTTCTCTCTTTGTAGTTTTGTATTTGTATTTTCGTGATTGATTGGATGAAGTGTGGAGAAGGCTACGGACGTTATGGATTGAAATGATAAACTCACAAAATTAATGAAGTAAATTAAGGGAAATTGAAGTCTAAGAAAGGTAAGTCCAACTCCTAAATAGTGTCTAAGCTAGTCACTTAAAAACGTGGTAACCCGAGATGAACACAAGAACAAGTGAAGTTGAATTTCAACACAATTTCTCTACTCATTCCATGTTGAATTTACAAGGAGCTAGCACACTTATTTATAGTTCAAAGGTCGACCCAAAAAGGAGTCAAATTAAAAAAAAAACAAATTCAAATACAAAATCCTAGATCTAGAAGAGCCAATAGGATGACATCATGTGGCCTTCACACTTTTCATGCTTGTGTGCCACAATTAACATGTGCTCCAATGATGTGGACACTCCTTGCTTGTATGGACGCTCCTTGCTTCTAAAGTCTCACCCTAGACATATGAGGTTTACATTGGGCTTAAGAAGCCCAATTATATCCCTAAATGGATTATGCTTTCCTATTCGAACTCTATTCTACACATGACTCAAGTACAAGGCTCAAACCTATTCTACTTTGTCTAAATACAAGGCCCAAATTATTCTAAGTTATTCTAAACATTTATGCAAGTGAAGGATTTTTCATTAATGCACCATACTCTCTAGAGTGATCTCCTCAAGGTTGAATTCACACCTAAGCAACTGGTTGGAGATCCAAACAGGCTCAAATTGACCCAATCTTCTAATCAAACCTCTAGTTTTGTGTCATTTGTATTATGTGGGTTTGGTGACTAGGGCATAAGCCATCACAGTTGCATTAGATACTACATTTACATGGCTTCAAAATATGGTTTTATGGATTTACAGTCTTCTTTCTATTTTCTATGTTTTCGAATGTTCATGTATATTTTTTTTATATTTTTATATATAAGACTATGTGGATTTTGATTTCCCTTATTTTAGCTTAGATTTCTTTAATTAGAAATATGGATCTAATAAGAGAAATTCAAACCCATGCATACAAGTAATAGCAAATATATA
>Ga0209489_108187_pt1 | contig 14611 bp, 11 predicted proteins | sample SiratrowhiteBW_FD_187527 | JGI IMG/M metagenome (GOLD analysis project Ga0209489, IMG submission 187527) | Root nodule microbial communities of legume samples collected from California, USA - Siratro white BW (SPAdes) (version 2) | ecosystem: Host-associated > Plants > Roots > Nodule | place... | reverse complement strand
AGAAATGATCAATTTAGAAAACTTAAAAAAAAAAGGAATATATTAATTAATTATATAATGTAAATTTGTGCATCTACACAGTGAGTGGAACTGGGTGGGGGTTGGAGTTTGTGGTGGGAGTAAGTGAAGTGTGGATTACGAAGTTGTTTGCATAATTAATATATATATATATATATATATATATATATATATATATATATATATATATATGATTATTCCAAAAAATATAGTTATTGATTTTTTAAAATTTTAATTATTATATTTATATTTGTCAAATAATATTTAAAAATATTATAATCATAGAAAGAAAATATATACCACTCGAGATTACATATAATTTAGATAAGTAAGATAATATAAATATATTATTAAATGTCTATTTCCTTTCTTTGAATATTGGAAGAGTATAATTCAATTAGTTATAGCATCCTTGTTAATCTTAAATTAGTCATTTCTTTCTCTTTTTTCCATGTCTCTACTTTTCTATAAATGAAGAATGTAAATGCATGCTTCTTTTTAGATTAAACCCTAAATCCATGCTCAGATTGAAATCTGCTAATCACTGCTTCTCCTTTTAATTGAACTCTTGATTTGAAATCAAATGGTATTTAAATTGATAGTTTGGTTTGATAAGGGTAAGTACTACATGTGCAAACTTATCCTTTCTTTTTTTTGTTTAGTTTGTCTTGTATTTTTCTTTTCTTTTTTATATTTTTGTTATTTTCCTATATTTAGTTGATTGTATAATATTTTAAAAAATTAATAAAATATTTAAATTATCTAGAAATAAAATAATTTAATAAAACTATTTCATTATAAATTATGGGATGTGGATATTTAGTCTTTCAAAAGTCATCTTTAGTATATTCAAATTCGTAGATAAAAATATTTAAATTCATAGAAAACAAATGAGTCTTGAGTGGTATGCTTTAATAAAGAATCCTATAACATATAAACAATATAGTTTATCTTTGTCTACTCCATATATGAATCATAAAAGAAAATAATGTTATTAAACATATTCTAATACTTAAAATCTTATTAACAATATGTTGTTTTTGAAATTAATATGTTGTTTTTGGACTCAAAAGTTGTTTATCTAATTGATTTTGTGCGAGAAGTCTTTTACATTTCATATAGTAGAGGTGAAAATAAAAGGTTAAAACATTCCTCAAACTTCATTGTCGCTTCTTCTCTAGTTGCTTTTATTGTTATAACAATGTGTATTCCTCCTATACAGTAAGTGAGGTGCTTAATTGAGCTTATGGTGTTCTTAGACAACTATTCTTTTATCTTGTAACGAAAATAAGACAAAGACAAATATTACAAAAATATATAATTACATATTACACATATATAATTAAAACGTTACTAATCGACCAACTTAATTAAGTTCATTTGATTGACACAAATCAACATCCAATTCCCCTTGCAAATTTTAGTTTTTTATAATTTCTTATATTTTTCGAATATATATTCTTATATTAATAATATCTTAAAGTTCCTTAATCTAATAATAATGATAGATAATTTTTTTTTCTCATGGCTTTAATGTTAGAAATGATAAAATTTTAGTGTAAAGGTAAGACTATAACAAAGATTACAAATTTATTAGTAATTCCTTTAAGACATTAAGACAAAAGTAATTGAGTGTGACTAAAAAGAACAAATTAGTTTATAATAATTGGATTACTCACTGATTTTCTGTGACTAAAAAGTTCAACCAGTAAATCAATCTCTAGTTTGGAAAAAATTATTGTCATTAAGTCATTCACAGTTTACACACTCTTCAGACAGAGGTAAAGGTGATGCATGAGGGTAAAAGAGATAAGGATGTGATAGGTAAGATTGGAATATAGATGTGCAATGAGATATGAGAATCTGAGACATGTGGATAGAGATGAGTATTTGAGAAAAAGCTCCCCCACCACCTGCCTAATTTGTAACCTGCATAACTACCTGTTGAATTATTGAGTTAAAAATTAAATTTAGGTAATTAAAACCTAGTCTACATTATCAGATCTTAAGTAAAAAAAAGGTCAAACCTAACTTAACCACCTTGTGCATTAGGTTTCCACTTTGTGTCATGTTGAACTTGTAATCAAGAGATCAAACAACTCCTTTTCTTTTTATTTTCTATATTTAATCAACTCCTTTTTTTATTTTTCTTTTATTATATATTTCTATTTATTCTATATTTTGATTCCATTTTTTGTTTCTTTCACCGCTTTCCAAACATTGCCTTGTATGCTTCTTGTTGCAGTCAAGCAGCCACACACCGGGCACAACTATAGATTTTTAAGGGAGAAATAAACTTAACACTATAACGTTTTCTTTAAACAATTATTCTTTTGTATAATAATCGTGACAAACACGACAACTTAGGGAATACAAAAAAAAAAAAAAAAAAAAAAAAAAAAAAAAAAAAAAAAAAAAAACAAAAGGAAAAAAAAAAAAAAAAAAAAAAAGAAATATGCAAAGTGTACACGCATTCAACCATGCTAATCCAAAATAAAAGTTAAGAAAAAACAACCATAACTGAAAAAGATAAAAGAAAAAAAAAAGTAAACGGTATTAATCTTCTTCTTTTTCTTTTCTCATATTCGTTAGGCGAAAAATTATGATTCTCTAAAAATCATCTTCTTCATATCCAAGATCATCCTCAACTTTCTCTGCCACGTCATCAGCAATCTTGTCCTCCAGAAAATCAGCACCCTCCACCAGTGCAACTCCACCTAGAACCCCAGCAAGCGCGCCCACAGCCAATCCTGTCCCCATTCCTCCAAATTTATTCTTCTTCCCTTCTTGCGACGCGTACTCTGTCCCGTAATTATAACTACTCCCTCCTCCAAACGACGACGTTTGAGTCTGCACATACGACGTCGTTTGGGGCGCAGAATTATAATAATTATCATTACCCTGATGATACGGGTACCCATAGCCCTGCGGCGCAGGGGAATATTCCCTTACATTTAGAGGAGGCGTGTAGTATGCATCCCGCGCACGATAGCCACCAAGCTCTCTTATAACGACATTAACGTCTACCTTCCCTTGGGGTCTTCCCGAGGGGCGCTTTAGTGCGAGTGTGCGACTCACGCGCGCTCCGATTCCAGCGTCTTCAAGCACTTCAACAAGCTTTAGCCGAGCCGAGCCGATGAGCGGCTCAGTGTCCTCCTCGGAACCGGAGTGAACCGTGTCGACGTGGAGCGTAAGATTCTGAAGAGGTTCAGGAGGAAGAGGAATAACCAGGGTTTGATTCCACGTGGCTTCTGTGTCGCCGTCCTCATCGACGCTCGTGGAGCACTTGTTCTTAGGGTCCACCCAAACGACGGCGTATGGGCGGTTCGCGCCGTGGCGCCAGTTCACGTTTTTCAAGCCACGCGCTGACGCGAGAGTGACTTCAAGTTCGTAATGGGAAGCCATGAGAGTTAGTGAGCGAATGGAAATGGAAAGTGGGAAAGAGTGTTTGATAGAACACAGGAAGCAATGATGGTGTGGGTTTTATAGGTAAAGTATTGGATGGGAAGTGTTTAGTGTTAGCCCTTAGGTTTTAAGGCTAATAACATAACTGCCATTGAGAAAAGGTTGCAATATAAATTAATTTATTTGCTAGTTCAAAATTTTAATAATTTTATCTTCCTTATTGATTTTATGTCATATTACCGTTACAAATTTTGTTTGCACAGAAAATTAGTGTATATTGAGTTACCTAAGTTTTTGATATTTTTCAAATTGTTATATAATAAAATTAGTAATTTGGAATTTTTTAGTTTTTTTCTCTATGTCTAAAAGTTTTTAATAAAGATATTAATTTATTTTTTATAATAATTTTATCATTTTTGAGTTTACTGTTTTGACATGTATTAATAGTTAGGTATTTATTACTATCATAACACGTGATATTAACAAAATTAGCATGCCAACACTAAACATTTAAAAGCAACACAATAATTGTTAAGACACATAATGCATAGATTTATTAAATGTTAACCATCAAAACCGTTAAAAGTATTTTTTGTTGAGTTGCTGAAAACTTATATGAACTTTCAATATTTATTACTAGAAAAAAAATACACGTTTAGTCCTTATATTTTTATTAAATATGGTTAAATTTTCTTTTACTTTCCCCTTTGTAAATTTGTTTTCAAACTTTAGAAGATCTTGAAAGTTTTATGAAAGTAAAATATTTAAAAACTCACTAATTCATGCCATAACAATACATAAAAGTCAAATTAAAAAAAATCAATTTTTAATCGATTGAATTGAAAAAATTAATATTGGCATATAGAATTTTAATATTGTTGATTTTCTTTTAAAGAAAAGTTTAAAAAATCTGATCTAGTTTTGATTAGGTGTTTATAATATAAATTTATTTTAGTATTAAATTATGATAAACAAAATCTCCTGTTGTGATAATAAATACGAGTTTTTATATGTCTAATGACAATATACGCAACACATCATATACATGTTTAGGTTAGATAAACTTACATTTGAGATAAACGATAAGATGTGTTTCAAAATCTTACGTATGTTACCTTTATAAATATTTATATTATATTTGTAGACAATGTTCTTTCATTTATTACCACATTTATTACTAAGAAGATCTCACAAAGAATGTTATTATCAATCTGTCATTAGTGCATAGTTCATCCGCTTCGTACAATCCTAATTTTTACTTTAGTTGAGATAAAAGTAATTTGAACTAGGCTTGATAGACTATGTTGAGTATAAAAACATTCCTTCAAATAGAAGTAAGCATTCACTGTTGCACATAGAGCATTGCATGCAGCCTTCTCTACAAGGACACATAATACCTAAGGATTTGCAACAACTCTTTTTGAAATCTCTATATATAGAAGGTTTCTTTGAAGAATAGTGTTTAAAATAAAGACAAACTTTTACATACAAACTTACGATTTATGTATAGAGATAAAATATTAGGCTTACAAAACCTAAGTTATTGATATAACAAGATTGTGTTCTTTAATTAGCTATTTAGAAGAGTGAATCTTATTTTATATATGTCGTAAGACGCAACACCTCTTTTAGTAAGCCAACTTGTGATTGTTTGATCACATCCTTTTATAATGAGGTTCTTTAGCTAGAAGTGACAGTGTTGAAAACAATAATCAATTGTTTAGCCATGAGTGACTTTGTTCGATAGAACCCCTAAAGATTGACTTTATTTCAAACAATGCTTAGGTGTTAGTTAGGAGCGACTATGTTCCAAACAATACTCAATCTTAGCCAGGAGTGATTGTGATCTAAACAATATTTAATTTTAGTTAGGAGTATTATGTTAGGTATCCATGTGTGAGTCTAAGTCCCACATTGAGTAGAAATGAGAAAGTTGAGCAACATATAAGAAAGATGACCCACAAACCTAATGCCATAAGGTTTTAGGTTGAAAGTAGTGTCATTCCCTTGTATGGGATGGGCTATAGTCTTATTCACGTTTGATCTCCCCTGTGTTTCCTCCCTCGAATCTCCCAACATGTTCGAGATAAAAAAGATACCCGCTTTCTATTTGCATTGATAGTTTGTCAAGTGAAACTCGATGAAGTTGATTAAGAATTATATGTAGTTACAGTTAATAGATGAATTGATATAAAACTATCAAGCGTAAATCTTTTTTTATTGTTAACACTTTTAGGTTACATGTTATTGAATTGTAATTTAACTTTAAAGGAGAGTCTTTTCACTACAAGAAATTATTAATTTACCTACAGATTATTACATATGAATTTCCATCTGTAGATAAATTTAACATTACCTAGGAATCTATTACATATAAATTTTACCTATAGATATTATCTACGGAAAACTCTGTAGGTAATTACGTATTGATCCTAATCTGTAGGTAAATCTGACATTACCTACAGATTTTACATTCAAATTTGTTACATATAGATATTTCTGTAAGTAATTACCTACGGATCCAAATCTGTATGTAATTACCTACGAATTTTTCTCTAGATAATATTAATAATTAATTTTATTGAAATTATTATTATTTTAATATTATTACTAATAATAATAATATTATTATTAATTATATTAACATTATTATTACTATTAACAATATTAAGATTATTAGTAATATTATTAAAATTAGTAAAAATGATATTATTATTATTACTCCTATTAATATTATTACTATTATTATAAATATCATTCATAATAATATTATTAATATTATTATTATTGCTATTATTATTATAATTATTGTTAATATTATTATTTTAATATTAATATTAATGTTGTTAATAAGAATAATATTAATTTTATTAATATCATTATTATTATTATTTTAGTATTATTATTATTATTATTATTATTATTAATATTATCATTAATAAATATTATGATTTATGATATTAATATTTTTATTATTATTAACTTTCATAATTAGCATCCCTTATATTATTATTATTATTATTATTATTATTATTATTATTATTTATGTTGCTTTCATTAATAATTAGTATGATTTTTTTTATTTTTTATTTATAGACACTATAAGAAAAATGAGGATTATATACAGCCAAAATCTATATATAATGTTAAAAATCCGCATATAATTTGAATTTATCTACATATTACATACAACCAAAAATTTGTACGTAAAACCTTTGTAGGTAACTATTACATACGAATTTCAAAATCCATATGTAATTACGTACAGATTTTTTCGTAGGTAATATATACAGAAAAATCCATACGTAATTACATATAGAAAAATCCGTACATAATTATATATGGAAAAATCCGTACATAATTATATACGAAAAAATCCATGCGAAAATTTACAGATGAAAAAATTTGTACATAATTACATACGAAAAAATTTGTATGTAATTATACAAACGAAATTAATTACCAATTTTATTTTTATAGCTTACTAATGTTTGCTAATACACAATCAAAAACATCCAATCTAGAAAGTTCATAAACTATAAACTACTAAAGTAGTTGTAAAATAGTATAACTTGTCATAATTTAAAATAATTAAAACTAAAATCCAAGTGTAGTCGACATCATAGTAAAGAACTTCATACATAGTTATAAAGATTAAAATGACAACAAAAGCACCCTAACCATGTGACAAAACCAAAGACAAATGCCAGAAGGTGAAACTAACCATGGGTTGTGCTTTTTCCTGCAGTATAACAATCACCAATAGTTAAGTTGGTTTTCGTGTGAAAGACTAAGGAATGCATGATGGTGGTGAAAGACTCTGTCTTTCTTGAAACTGGACTTAGTCAACTTGAACTATAACTAATACCAATCAAACACGCATACTCTTAACAAATTACTCGTACAATAATGTTGTAGAAATTTCTTTCTTTCACGAAACCATTGACCTACTTTTTTTACCATTAAATTAAATTTAAAACAAGTAAATCACTATTCCTATTCCTTCCTCGTATAATCACTCATCCCAGTTAAATTTCACACCAACGAAAACATATCATTAACTCAAATGAGGCAAACCCTATGTGAAGCTTTTGAAATCGACTACAGTGTGAGATCCTTGTGCAAGAACAAACCCTAGATTGAAGCTTGAAATCCACCATGGCACGAATGCGAAATGGAAAAACGAAATTCACTACTCAGAAAACTTCAAAACTGTTTAAACAAAAGAAAAACAAACATTAAAGAGAAAGAATACACTTTGTAAGCATTTCAAATCAATATTTCTCACCGGGTTTACTTGCGAACAGTAATCGACGTTCCTCTCCCCCCTAATAAACTCCAATGACGATGAAATGCTAATTTTCAGTTTAGGGCATGAAAATTTTTAGCTTAAGGCAAAGACGTCTGAGTTCCACGGCTATAGGAGGGAAAATGACAAGGGAGAATGACGGGAGAGAGAAAAATGTTTTCTCATTTTAAAAATGTTATTCTAAAAAATAATTTCATTAAAATCCGTATCAAAAATCTATATGTAACAAATTTCATTATTTATCTATTGATTTAATCATCATTATATACAAAAAATATCTCTATAAAATGTTGCCGCCCCAACACGCGAAGTTTACATACAGATTTTACATACGGATCCCTCATATCAAACTAATTCAATATTACATACCTTCATATCAAACTAATTCAATATTACATACGAAAAAGTCCGTGCGTAACAAAGTTTTACATACGGATAAAATTCTGTATGTAAAATCCGTACGTAAATCCTTATTTACATACGGATTTAAATCCGTACCTAATTTTCAGTATGTAATAACGAAATTTCTTGTAGTGAGATATGTCAGGACGGGATTGTGACGCACCCCAACCCTCAAGTCCCCATGTGAATAAGGGAAAAACATCAAAGAAAAGGTCACACGATGTACTTAAAATACTTGTCTCAACCCCAAGTCTTGCACCTATATCATCTCCATCCCCTACTAATGTTAATATATCAACCTAATTAGGAGGTGTTGTGTCTGCAACCACATCTTTTCCATTTGATGTTACTGCTAACATTCCTTCTACATCAAGACAAGTGCTCCCTCCAATCACATATTCTCCATCCCCATTTATTGCATCGACACCTTCACCATCACCCACAATGCCATCAACATCATCAATACCATCACCATTGTCAATGGTACCACCGTTATGAGGACCTTCACCGTTGTCAGGGCAATCTATAAGTCATGGAGGTGATGAGCAATCAAACACTTAGGATGGTACCCCTTTTGATGCTGCTCTTCCTATGATTTCACTTAGTGGTTAAGGGTAAGAATTAAATAACAAGTTGTTTGCATTATATGTTATATCAATTTATTGTATGCTAATTTTGAAATACTTTTTCCTATTTAGGTTTTATCCATGTACGATTGCATCACAGGCCATCACAACAATAAGATCGTCAGCCATGGTCTACGTGGGGTTCAATACTTGATCCAGATAAAGACATTTTTTTCCAAAGTTTCAAAGTAAGTTTTTTCATATTTAGATTGTTACATTTCTCATTTAAATTTGTCATTAATATTACTTTGCTTTTTAAAAGTTTATATAGCATATTGGTTATTGATCACTGAAACTCAAACGATTGCACACATATTTATTTAATTTAGACATTCAATCTATAATTTTGGATGAAACATTTCTTATTAATATGTTGTATTCCCAATTATGTTTACATAGATGAAGGTTAGCTGGAGACCTAAACATGAGCAAATGGTAAAAAAAAAATTCATTCCAAAGCTTCACATAGGCTGTCAAAAATGTTCATGCAAGAACGAAAAAGTCAAAAAAAGCCAAATTTGATGTTTGATGATGTGTGAAACTCCTTGTTATCCATGTGGAATACTGTAACCTATTGTGCAAAGTGTTCACAAGTCCAACAAAATCAGGCATCTAAAATAGGTGGTAGTTTACACACAAGCAGCTCCATTACTAGAGATGAACATGCAATTCGCATAGTAAGTACACTAAACACAAATGATTTTTATTCTTTATAACTTCTTATATTAATGATGATGTTTGTAGAAGGAGTTGGGTCATCCACCACATATAGATTAAGCAAACTCATGTACGAAAGACTACCTGTGAATTTGTGGATGAACGATTTAGGAAGACACATGTAAGTCTAATGCTGTTTTGTTATTTATTTTATTATAATATGTACTATAGAAGTGATTTGATTTATATTTTTTAATAACAGGAAGAATTTGAGAACAAGTTTTCTCAAGCTAGATCAGAGACTAAAACCTGTGGTGGGGCATCATAATTATCCCCTATAGACCCTGAAGAGAAGAGGAAAGAAACTTGGATTTGTGTTGTAAGAGGAAAATCTGCTAAAGGTCACATCTATGGTATTGGGCAGCTCACGTACATTTCTAACTATGTAGATAGGCTCATATATCATAGACCTTCAAGTCTGATTTCTGATTCATAAGACTTTGTCGAACTAAAACAACAAGTTCAGACATATAAGGAATCCAATGAAAGACTAACTCAACAAGTACAATCACTTGTTAATATTGTCCAAACATTACTTCCATCGGATGCACGGACCATATTTCAACAAGAACAAGAGCAATACCAGCCATCACACCATGAACGGGGATCATAAGAGAACAATGAAGACCAAAATAAAGATTAAGACAAAGATGGGCATCCTCACTATTCTAATTATTAGGCAAACAATTTTTATTTGGAACTTTTGCACTGTTAGAATGTGATTAGTATTTGTTTTCAGAATTTGATGTGGATTATATGTTGTTTGACCGTTATATATGTATTATCACTATTTGGTTTAATATTATATGTGGATTATCACTTCATTTTGAATTTAAATATGCTATCACTTGATTGTTAATGTGGTGTTCAGAACTTCATTTTGGATTATGTGGATGCTCTTAGGCTTTTATATTATGCCTTACAGGACAACAAAAAAAATTTAGAATATTTGAAAAATATTTTTTTATATCAAAATTATTTACATACGGATTTACCTATGGATTTGAAAATTCTATTACGACCTTACTTACATACGAAATTTTTTTCGTAGGTAATTTATTTACGTAGTATTTCGTACGTAATTTCGTAGATGACTACATTGGACATTATATACAAAAATGTTCTGTAGATAAATTAAATATGGAAAAATTCCGTATGTAATGTGCAATGCAGTTATTTATGGAATTACATATAAAATTCCGTAGATAAAGTTCAGATGCCACAATTACATATGAATTTCTTTCTGTAGATAATCTGTCAGTAATTATTGTTTAGATACGGAATTTGGACATTATTTACATATTTTTTCCGTAGATAAAATTGATTTTTTTTTTGTAGTGTTAGCTGTTTAGAAGAGTGAACCTTTATCTTGTATATGTTTGATCACACCTTTTTGTAATGAGGTTGTTTAGCTAAAAGTGATTGTGCTGGAAACAATAATTAGTTATTTAGCCATGAGTGACTTCGTTCCATATAATCCCTAGAGAGTGACTTTTGTAATTACGTACGAATCTTAATCCGTAGGTAAATATAACATTACTCACGGATTTTATATATGAATTTGGTACATACAATTTTTTGTAGGTAATAACCTACGGATCCAAATCCATATGTAAACCTACAATTTTTTTCGTACATAATATTAATAATTAATTTTATTGAAATTATTATTATTATTAACATTATTACTACTAATAATATTATTATTAATTATATTAACATTATTATTATTACTATTAACAATATTAATATTATTATTAATAATAAAAATTAATAATATTATTCAAATTAGTGACAATGATATTATTATTATTACAATTAATATTATTACTATTATTATAATTACCATTAATAATAATGTTATTATTATTATTATTGTTATTATTATTATTATAATTATTATTAATCTTATTATTTTAATATTAATATTAATTTTTTTAATAAGAATAATATTAATTTTATTAATATCATTATAATAATTATTATTATTATTTTAGTATTACTATTAATATTATTATTATTATTATTATCAATATTATTATTAATGTTATCATTGAAAAATATTATGATTTATGATATTAATATTTTTATTATTATTAACTTCTATAATTAGCCTCCCTTATATTTTAACACATCTCGTTAGCATCCTTAATTTTGTTTTAACTATTATTACCTCTTCCGATCTTATAAAAGAAATAATTATTGTACTATTTATAGTATTTATTATGTTTTTTTTAATTTTTTATGTAAATCAAATTAATAAATATTTAACGTTACCTATTGAAGTAACAAATGTTTTATGTGAAAATTACACACAATAACAATTATAAGAAGGAAATGACACAACAATAGTTTAAATTAAGAAATCAAAAAAATTAAAATTATTAAAAACAAATAAAAATTAAATTTAATCAATATTCATTTAATAACTCAATTAACTAAAATGAGTGATTCAAATAAAACATATACAATTTTTAAAAAATAAATAGAAGTACTAAAAATTTAATTATTCTAAAATAATCTTATATTATAATTATACAGTAATATATTTTTATTTAGAAATACAAAATTTCATTTGTGTAATGGAACTTAAGTAATTATATCCTTTTCTATCATTATATATTTATTAACTACTTTATCAACTAATTTACTAAAAATTTCTAATTCAATAAATTAATTTATCGACTAGAAATTTAAGATGGAAGTATATCAAATATCAAATGGATCTTATATAATCTTCAACTAAGAAAAATGACAATTTAACACGATCTTCTAATAAAATGTTTATTATTAAATGAAATTCATTTGGATTACTGAATTTATATAATTTAGGTTCATCTAATAAATAACACAAAAATAATTATAAAATTTAGAGAATATCAGAAAAGGGTATCAGAGAAAAAGTGGTAGATATTATTAAGATTTGGTTGAACTAAAAAGTTGATGAGGCATAGTTGGGGGCGAATGTAACGTGGGAAAGAACATCTTGGGTGGGGAATATGTAAACAAGGAAAAGTTACATATGTAACTGTTGTTTGGTGCCTTCAACCTCACTTTTGACTTCATTATTAGTTACACCATTATTCTTGAATGTGTGGAGATATTTTTAGAAATTCCCATAATGGATAATTTTATTTCATTAAAAAATTACATTATTTTACTATTCCTCTAAAAATTCCATGAAGAAAACATAAACAAACCCTAAAGTTCTTAATTTAATTGTTACCTGAAGCATATTTTTGTAATGGTTGAGAACATGGATCATGACATTAATATGCATGGTTTGCATCGTGATAAGGAATAATAGTAATAACTTTACATACGACAAATAAAGGTTGCATTGGTCTTCCACACGGAAAGAACACGGTTTTATGTTGTTTTCTGGGGAAGGGTTCACTTGTGAGGTCAATAGGGACTGCAATTAATGTGCTTAAATTTTCGTCTTGGCTTACTCAATTTTATTCACGGTGCTGACAAGGGAGAAATTGGAATACACAAACAAGACAAAATTGTTTTCTTCCATATGCTTTCACAAAAATCCCAACCAAGTCAACTGTAATAAATTGAAAAAATAAAACAAAAATTAAAAAAAAGAAAAATTAAAACGTGCTTTGGTAGAATCAAAATGCAACCTGCATGACGAGTGAGGGCAAACAACGTGGATAATTTGGACAGAGGTGCCATGCATGATTTAATTTATCTTCAACTCCGAGGTTGGATTTGAATTCAAAACTCAACCATTTATTGAGATTTATTGAGGTTCAGGGTTGGTGAGTGCGATGGCATGCAACCTTTGATATAAAGAGAGAGAAAATTTGTGATTGGGTTTATGATCGGTGGTACAGAATGGCTTTAAAGTGGTACAGAATGGCTTTAAAGTTCTTAGCAGAAGGTCAGAAACTTTCAGAGCTTTCAAAATGTTAATATATATTGTTTTAATAGGATTTAATAATTTTTAAAAAATTTAATGATTTTACAATACTATCAAGAAAGAAATTGAAATATCCAGAAAAATTTATATTGATGTTTATCCAAACAAGAGAAAAAATATACTGATGTTTTCTTTCATATGGTTTCACAAAAATCTCAACAAAATCGACTGTACTAAAATGAAAAAAATAAAACAAAAATTTTGAAAAAGAAAAAAGAAGAAAAAATAATAAAATAAAACGTAGTTTAATAGAATCAAAATGCAACTTTTGCATGGCGAGTGAGGGCAAAGAACGTGGTTATTTGGACAGAGGTGCCATGAATGATTTATCTTCAATTTCGAAGTTGGATCTGAATTCAAACTCAACCCTTCTTTGACATTCAGATTTGGGATTGCGATGCCATGCAACCATTTATACAAAGCGAGAGAAAGTTTGTGATTGGATTTATGATTCGGTGCTACAGAACGGCTTTAAAGTTCTTAGCAGAAGGGCAGAGACTTTCAGAACTTTCAAAATGTTAATATATATATATATATATATATATATATATATATATATATATATATATATATATATATTTTGTGTAATTTGTTATTAAACGTTACTATCCAATAAATATATAATAGAATGACTAAAATCGTTTAATTTTGAAAAATTAAATGTGAAATTAGATTCATATAAAAATTAAATTGTTCATTCGCCAAATTATAAAAAAGAAAAGTAAAGGTTTGTAGAAATAGTTGTTTAATGACTATTTAAACGATCGAATATACTTGATGAAAAGTGGTGACCAAAAGTTATAAGTCAGTAATAATAAAAGTTTGCTAAAAAAATCATTAAGAATAATTTGGTCGTTATGTGTACAAAATTAAGTTATTTTCTTTCTTTATCATATAATAGTACTATTTTAATATAAATTATTATTTTATTTCTATTTATCATTTGATGTTATTAATAATTAAATGAAAAATGTTATGTTTTTTTATTAACTTAAGAATGTTATATATATATATATATATATATATATATATATATGTATATTGTGAGGTAGCTTGAAGTTTCCTATTGGGTATAATTAAATTAAATTCTCCTAATTAAATTTAGCGATAATTAAATTATAGAATTAATAATATACATATATATATATATATATATATATATATATATAATAAATATTATATATTTTATATATATTTATATAT
>Ga0209489_108182_pt1 | contig 14620 bp, 14 predicted proteins | sample SiratrowhiteBW_FD_187527 | JGI IMG/M metagenome (GOLD analysis project Ga0209489, IMG submission 187527) | Root nodule microbial communities of legume samples collected from California, USA - Siratro white BW (SPAdes) (version 2) | ecosystem: Host-associated > Plants > Roots > Nodule | place... | reverse complement strand
AAAAAAAAAAAAAAAAAACCAATTTACACTATACATAGACCATATTACAAAAATGGATATGGAAAAGAAACTTCTTTCGAGGACTTTTGTAGTTTATTGACCATTGAATTAGTACTTCCAGACCACCATACACTTAAAAGAATAAAATGATCTGTTGCAAAACTTGTATCACAACCATATTTTAAGTAAAGTTTTCAAAGCTAAATGTTCAAACAAATCTTGTCATGTATATGATAAATAAATAAAAAGTTTTAGAATTAAGCGGGCCCTCATTGCACAGTTTTATAAATCCATAAAATACAACCACAAGGTCTGTACATATAACAGCCCATCAGCGGAGATGCAGATGTGAAGAAGATATGCCAGCTGACTAAGACTCATGTCGAATTACAACACTAACCGATTCACCAGTAACGACATGCCTACAACCCTCCAAAACCACACATCTAATAAAGCCATAAGGCAATAAAAATGCTGTTATACAAAAACAAAACCCTACTCAATAAAAGTACAAAACCGTCATCTCGGCGTACCACAACAAATTGTTTTTAACTTCAGGAAATTAGTACCAGCCCAACAACTAAAGGTTACAGAGCATTTACTATCTGCACATCTGACTGTGGGAAGAATCAGAATCCCATAGCAAGGTTAAGGGTGGAGGTATGAAGGCTTTTCTAAGCAACCTTACCTCCAGAAGATCTAGAACCGGGAATCTTATTGTCGAGATATTGGGGCCATAGGCATTGATGAGGGCTGATTATAGTAATTTCCATCTGAACCTTGAAAACCCTGATATGTACCCATTGGAGGAGGGGTAAAAGTGGAAGCACCAACACCAGGATAGGCTGCCATTGACGGCTGTTGTGTCATGCCATAGCTGTATGCCATGCTACTAATGGATCCAGCAGTCTGCATGAACTGCGGCACTGGGTACTGTGACATTGGAGGTGGTGGTGGTGGCAATGGGGGAGGTGACGATGAGGGTGGAGGTGGTGGTTCATTGGGAGCAGATTGCTGGTTGGTTGAAGGAGCATTGTGTTGAATAGACTCGGGTAGAGAGAATGGAGGGAGTGGTTGTTGAGGATTCTGAGATGGCATAAAAGATGATTGGTCATTCTCGAGCTTGGTCCTCTTCTCAGAGTGATAATCAGCTGAGGACTGATTGCCTATGACACCTTCTGATGCTAGGGAGGACAGCACATACGATAGCATCTGGGCGGAGGATGTTGAAGCAGTCAGTTTTGCTGCCACTGCAGCAGCTGCAGATTTGCGTGGATCTTCCTCAATCTGTCCAGATTTCTGAGAAAATGACACTTGTGGTGTGTACATTAATGGAGCAGATTGCTCCCTTTCATGAGAAATACTAAAACTTGCAGATGACATGGAGGTTTGAATTTCCTTTGAGCTTTGCTCCGCTAATGGCTGAATGTTATTGCCATTAAGTAACTGTTGGCAGTTGTTGGACGCCCGATCTGACCGAACATTTGCAGCCTAAAATGCACAAGTATCACAAATATAAGGGAAACCATGCTTACATAATAGTAACATGCCAATACATATTCATACATGAATAAAAGTAATTTACTTCTCCCGTCCCTAGTTGACAATGAATAAAAGTAATGTACATAAACCAGCATCCATCTGTTAGAGTAAACAGTACAGACAAAAAAACATTATAATAAAAGCCATTCAACTTTAAAAACAACACCTGTATGCATCCTAAATATAAATACAATTGTAATATTACTTTTTATCAAGGTCAAAATTACATATGAATCATCATCTAAGAACTTAGCCTTTTGTTAGTTCATAACATGTTACCAAAGTAAAAGTCTACAAGACCAAGTAATTCGAGTGTTCCCACCACCCTAACCCGCTTTCTAATAAAAATGTGAATTCCAGCAAAAGAAGTGATAAACAAGTGTTCGTATCAATCATGTTCCTAGCTCCAGTCTTAGCATCTGCTGCAACAATAAAAGCACAGGTGCTCATAATCCCATCCCGCACCCTCAAACCAAACATTTGGAGTAGGACGTTTTCTTTTAAATAAAAGTTCTTTGCTAATTCTCTTACTATCACAGATGTACAAAAATGTGATCCACACAAACTTGAAGAACACTCCAAATCCACCGTTTCTACAATTCTGCACGTAGAGTCCACCAATTCTGCTCAACATTGACAATGAGCACGGATGAGTCCAACACGGTCCATGGCTATTATGAGCATGGAGATCCAATGGCAGCTTGGACCCAATTTCCAGTCTAATGATGGGTCTTCCGTTAATACAGACGAGTTAACCTTTATCTGCAAAAATGTGCAGCCTCCACCCCCTTTGAGGGTGCTTGACCCAATGACATGATTACTCTTGCCAGGACTTTATTTGAAGTTCAACACGTTTCTGAAAGCATTCAATTGGTCAAACTGAGCATGGAAGGGCTCAACTAAACCAATGACTATGGAAATTTTCACAAATTTCTATAGTGGCACAGTTTGGTGGTGGAAGATAGAAAAACCGGTTTAAATAGTGGAAGGATTTAAAACAGTTGGGCTATGTTGATGAATACATAATAGCTGAGCTTTTTCCTTGCAATGTGAGCAATTGCCAGAGCTTCAAATTTTGGGTAATTGCTCAGAGGATTGTGTGTTAAGTATTTGGACGCAGGTTTGTACACTCCGACCTAAGTCTCGTTATCAAGTAATGCAATTAGCTTATAACGTCTAAGCAAGAGTTAGTAGTGTCATTGCAACCATGCCATCTTTATGGGTTATGATTGAGGCCCAAACAACCACCTATTGGGGTTTATCCACTTAAATTGAATTGACCCCAAAGGAATGGGGAATCTTTTGGGTTTTTTAGCCATCCCCGGTATTGTTTCAATTGTGTATGAGGAAACCCACTGTTTCAAACAAGGATCACCATGTCATCAAATTCAATGGGTAAAAGCATTTTTTGGTTCAAAAATCCAAAGGGGAATAGATAAGGAGACTCATTATTAATAATGGTGCTACTCACAATTTCATTACTTCAAAGGTTGTTTCTGCTTAGGCTTTATCAGTGGATTCATCTCAAGCTATGGATCTCTTGGTTCGGAATGCACAAGTGATCACTATGGGGGAGATTGTTGAGTTGACGCTCTATAAAGGGGAACTAGAGGTGACTTTGGATGCATATGTTTTGGGATTAGGAGTTGTGGATATCAATGTCATCAAACTTGGGTATACTCTTAATGTTGTGAGTTTTGGTGATCAAATGAGCAAACTCGGTGAGCAGCACAGAGATTCATTGGCAACCATTGCAAACTCGGTGAGCAGCACAGAGATTCATTGGCAACCATTGCAAACTCGGTGTTGCAACCATTGCCCATTCCAACCTTGATTTGGAGTGAAATTTATATTGATTCATAACTGGTTTACCCAACAATGTTTATGACAGTTTTAGTAGCGTGTTGGAGAGGCAAAAGTTTGTAAAAGAGTTTGAAATTTGTCAACAGCAAAAATATTCTGCCACTACTAGTGGATTGTTGCAACCATTGCCCATTCCAACCTTGATTTGGAGTGAAATTTCTACGGATTCCATAACCAGTTTACTCAAGAGTAATGGTTATGAGGCAGTTTCAGTAGTGTTGGTGAGCATTTTCAGTTACTCAATCTTAAGTGACTGTGACCCCTTGTTTGTGAGTATTTTCTGTAAAAAATTGTTTAAACATCAAGGCACTGTTTTGAAGATGTCTTCCTCTTACCATCCTCAAACAGAAGTAGTTAATAGGTTCCTAGAGGCGTATTCAAGGTGTTTTACCTTAGCCAAAATATTGGCTTCATTGGCTTCCTTGGACTGAATTGTAGTATAATACCACTTTTCATGTGTCCACAGGTTCCATTCATTTCAAATTGTATATGGGAGGGCACCCCCAACCTTAGATTGTTTTATGGAAGCAAAAACTTGGGTGGAAACTGTTGCAAAGTGTTGATGGATAGAGATGAAGAACGGAGACAATTAAAGTACAATTTGCACAAGACACAGGAACAAATGAAACATTTGCGGATAAAATAAGGAAGTTCATTTTGCTGAAGGTGAATGGGTTTTCCTTAAACTCTGCCCCAGAGATAAAATTCAGTTGTGCAGAGGATTCATCAAAAATTGGCTCCTCGATTTTTTGGGCCTAATCAAATTATTCAGAAGTTGGCAGAAGTGGCTTATAAACTTATGTTCCCAAGTTAATTGTTATAGAGTGCATCCTGTATTTCATGTTTTGCAGCTCGAAAAGGCAATTTGAAATTATTAATTTTCTCCTGAAATGCCTTTGGATTTGAAGGGTAATCATATTTCCTGAGAAGATGCTATTGTGGAGGGATAAATTAGAAGACGGACAACATAAGAGGGAGTGTCAGCAGAAGATGCTACATGAGAGAAGGAATCGTTACCCGATTTTAGCCTTGAGGACAAGGCTTTAACTGAAGGCTGGACCCTTGTGCTGCTGGATCAGACGATATGTATTAGTGGGCTTTAAGCATGACAAGCCCATCCTTTTGGAGAGTTGAGAAATAAAAGGGAGAGACGAGACAGCTTCTTAGGTGGCAGTTAGTTCAAATATGTCCATATAGTGATTGAGGGAATAAGGGGGGGCTAATTACATATCTTTTCTGTTAGGACCCAAGTGGTTAGGCAGAGAGAAAATATCTCTTTTCTGAGGAGCATTGCTCTGGATTTCATTGTATGAGAGTCCGGTTTCTTATTGCTATTCAATATCATTGCATTTCTTTTTCACTAGTTTCAACTCTGTTCTATCACTCCCACATAAATCAGTTGCTGAAACCAAGTTCTAAATTACCTATTGGTAGTTGGGAGACATTTTCCAATAGAATAAAATAGAAGGGTGTAGATAAAAACAATTGAAAACAGGAATCTTTTTAAAAAATAAAAAAAAAAAAAAAGAACCAACAAAAAGAAAGGACACAGTTCTTTCCATTTCCATATTTTATTCAATGTCGTCACAGAGAAGTTGCTCGTAATCAATGTCTTTCAGATATATGATAATGCAATTTTTTTAGAGCATCTTGACTAAAATACTTGCCAGTCTTTGCCAACTTATTCATATAACTATATAACTATTCATTGAATTTGGACAAGTTCCAAACCTGAATCTGGCTACGGACTTGACCCAGCTTGAATTCCTGGGAACAAAAAACATGTCAGAAATATATTCTATTAAGTTGCTTTCATCAATTTTGTAAAGATAAAAGTCTCAAAAGAACCTGATCTTCAAGAGCTTCTCTCAAGTGAGACACAAGACTAGTTCTAGATGACTCTATGGCTGTTAACTGCTCAATGCAGTCCTTCAGTACAGCATTATGGCCCTGGAGCTCATCCACCAGTGCCGATCCACCAAATTGCCCTACCATGATTGGATAGCAAACGATACACAATAAGATGCAATCAACACGCATTCCAACTTAATTAAACACTTTAAATAAAATATACTGGGCAAAATTGCTATTTTGGTCCCCCTATTTATTTGCCACTATTTTAGCCCTCAGATTTTAGAAAATTCGTAATGTCAAATCCTCAATTTTGTTTTATTATATTATTTCATGATAGTTCCTTAAATGAATGTTAGGTCTGGGGTTCAGTTGAACTAAAATAAAACATAAAAGTTAGTCCTAATTAACTTACAATTGTATTATGGCAAATATAACAAAGGATAAGGTTAACAGCTGTATTCACTTACAGTTGTAACCAATATTATCAGATAACGGAAAATACCAGGAACCAGAAAATCCTTTATGAAAATATTTCGGAAGCCATAGCGTGTTATGGCAGAAACATCGTGAACCAGAAAGAAAAATACAATATATACATATACACAATATAAAAATATAAAATATATATACATAATATAAAAAAATAAAATATATAAACATAATATAAGAAACTAAAATATAGACACATAATAAAAAATAATATATCCATATACATAATATAAAAAAATACAACACATACATATATATAATATAAAAAAATACAACATATACATATAGATAATTTAAATAAATCCAAAAATATGATCGTAATGCAAAAATAATGAAAGACAATCATAATTAATAATAAAATCATGTCTAGAAACTCACATAATAATAAAATAAAATTAAAAACCAGAAATTCAAGTTCAAAACTAAAAATAACAACAAAACATAATGAAGGAGGCTGCTGGTTCAATGTGGATAGGGTGGGTTGACTTGCAGTCAGCAGCAGTGACAGAGGCAAAAGCAGTGACAGCGGCATCGACAGTGGCAGCAGGACTGCACAATAACAAAGGAGGTTGTTGGTTCATTGTGGGTAGGGTGACCGAGGTCAATATTCTGTTGTAACCTTTGGTTTGTGCTGGTTGTGTGGCCCAACTCATTTTAAAAGAAAAAAAAAACAATTGGGCCACTCCTACTGGGAAAATAAGAAGAAAAGAGAGAAGATTAGGGTTTCACTGCCTGAAGTTATGTCACACGGACCCGAGGCATCTTTTACAGGTGCCCGCTGCAACTCCTTCGCTTTGCAAGGGCACCGCACTGCCACTCCACAACTTCTGCCATCATTCCATGAAACCCGAAGATGCCACAATGGGCCGCCATGAAAAATCTACATTGCCACCACCATATAGTGGTGGTAAGCTATAACTCCACCACAATTTCAGCCATAGGGGATTTTTTTTTATAACACTGGTTGTAACCAGCAAACTCTTCCAAACAACTGTCACACTATTTAACACAGCTGTATTACTGTTTATAGTGGAGAGATACAACATGCATATACACTAACAAAGTGAGATCATTTATACATTAACTATTAAAGTCAATTAAAAAGGCAAACAACTATAAGTAAATGATAAACTGACATACCTGAAACTATTTCTTTATCTGCTTTATCAAGACAGTCAATGGCATTCCTGCATTTGCTCAATATGGCGTCTTCATCTTTTTGCCCTCCATAAACAACCTGAAAAGCAGAAACTATTTTCTCCAACGCATTCCCTGCAGATGGCCTCTGTAATGGATAAGAATACAGCATAAGAATGCAATCAGCATGGAGAGCATTTTAACAAAGTAGGTGTATCAAATCATCTACGTCAAGACACAAATTATTACCAGTTTCATGTTTGTAGGCTTAACATCTCGACTAGTGTTTTCCACATTCCTACCAACAAACTCTTCCTTAAGAATTTGACCACGAGAACCAAAGACTTTCCTCTCTTCCCATATAACAATCTGCATAAAGGAGAAAAACATGTCACAGTGGAAAGAAATTTCACCCTATGCTTAACATGATATATGTTATCATGAATATTTAATCCACAAGAAAACATGATAAAAAACAAGTTACATATTTGCTTATTGATCAGTCATAGGAGAAGGGGGCACACCATAAGTCTAGCATTCCTCAAGCAAATGGCATTGCATCATTAAAGTAACACTGAACCAGCCCATAATGCCATGGCAAGTTGAATTGGAAAACACATTTAGAATAACAACCATGAATTTAGCAGAATCAAATATCATCTCCATTTAGCAAATATTACAAAAAAATACCATAAATGTAACAGCACATAATACACACTCCAGGTAGAATAAGAGAGAAAAGTTTTATTATTGTTGTTGTTGAATAACGATTATCTTCTTGTATACCTTTAATAACTGGTTTGTTATACCTAGTATGCCACAGGCAGTAGTACTTATTCAGAGTTATATCATCGTCAATTACTCAGGTTTATATATAAATACACCAGCGGAACACACGTTTTTTCAGTCTAAAAACTTCAACCTGGTATCAAAGCCGGTACAATCCCACTCTCAGTCCTCGCTCCAGCTACTGTGCCAGCTGTCGGAAACAGCTGTTACTGCCTTCACCGGAATACTTATTTTTTCCAGCAACTTAGTCGATGTGAGATTTCCAACACACCATTCACACTAAGGACTAGATATCTCAAGTGTGAGACTAGGTATTTATGGGTGGTCCAATAGCATGTGGCACATTAACCTCGATAAGATAGGCTCCTTATTTCTATAATTATATCAGCCTTGATTATGATGATACCTTCTCTCTAGTGGCCAAAATGACCATTGTTTGGCTTTTTCTTGCTATGGCTATCATTCGCCATTGGCCTCTATATCAACTTGACATTAAAAATGTCTTTCTTCACAAAGAGCTACAAGAGGTGATTTCGATGGGGCAACCTCCTTGGTTTGTTGCTTAGGGGGAGTCTAGCTTAGTTTGCATGCAAATTGTGAAGATCTCCCTATGGCCTCAAACAGTCCCCTCGAGCTTGGTTTGGGAATTGAAGTCATTTAGTACAAGATCTTGGGCAAAAACGAAGTGAATGAAATGATTCAGTGTTCTATTGTCATACTTCCCCCAAGCAATGTGTCTACTTAGTTGTTTAGGTTGATGACAATGATTACAGACAATGATGCTATTAAAACTTCACAATTGAAAAGGCTCTTATTCAACCACTTTCAAACCAAATATCTTGGTTGCTCAAAATATTTTCTTGGAGGGAACTAGCATGACTGAATGTAGGCCCATTGAGAGTCCTATGGATCAAAATCAGAAGTTAATATTTGATCAAGGTGAACAATTCTCAGATTTAAGAGACACATGATATAGGTGGGGAAACTCATCTACCTCGCAATCACAACACCTGATCTTTCAACTGTCATTGGAGTTGTGAGCCAATTTATGTTGGATCCTCACACAGATCATTAGAACGCTATTATATGCATTTTGAGGTATATCAAAGGATCTCCTAAACAAGGGTTATTATATAAGGATAACGGAAATAGTCAAGTTTTGGGATATTTTGACGTTAATTAGGCAAGTTTCTCTATAGACAAATACTCTACTATTGTGTATCCATTGGTAGAAATCTTATTTCTCGGAGGAGCAAGAAACAAATCATTGTTGCCCGAGAGCTATGGCTTTAGCTACATGTGAACTTTTGTCGATCAAACAACTTCAAGACTTAAATTTTGTGAAGTCCAATAGCCTTCGCATTGCATCTAATCCAGTGTTCATGAAAGAACTAAACATATTAAGATTGATTATCGCTTCATACAGAAGTAGTTACCAAAGAGATTAGTGCTGAATTTATCAATTCCAGCAATCAACTTGCAGATATCTTTTATTGTATAGCTTTTATAAAGTTGTCTTTGTTATACCTAGTATGTCATAGGCAGTAGCCCTTATTTATTAGTTCTCAAAATTGTATTGTCAATTACTCAGACTAATATACCGACATCGTAGAGTGTATGAAAACACACTGTTTTCCAATCTAAAACCTTCAACTATTATTATTGAACAGCTACAAATCGAGTGTGGGGGAGGCAGAGGGAAGGAACTAGAAGGGGAAATTGACCACAACAAGACGCAAACCTAACTGTGATAACCGGATGATACGATATGTTACTAAACATTAAACTTCATAGTTTGTACACTAAAAGAGAGATATCAGATAATCATATTAAAAATTTACATCCATCCTCCTTTTTCCCTTTGATATTCAATTCATTCTATGAACACAGTAAAATATATTAACTTAGAACTGATACACTGCATTCACCCAATAATAGAGTAGGCATGTAAGAAATGTTGGGATAAACAAAAACCAAATTTATTCATCATTCTTTTAAATCAAAAGATGTAAGAATATTTTTTTAACTCCAACAGAAATACTACACCCTAAGTTAATATGTATTATGTGGGAAAAAAAGTAAAAATGCATGTATCATTATTTTAACTAAGAATGAGCAATTGAAGTACCAGTCGAAGTGCCGCATTCCTAGCAAAATCATCTCCATTTTGAATCACATCTCGGAGAGCATCTGGAAGAACCTTCCAGAATTCACCTACAAATTCAGAACCTTTTCGCCTGCTGTTCTGTAAAATATCATTTGCAAGATATAGAAATGCCAATCTCTTCTCACGTGGAGAACCATGAAATTGCCTATCCCATGTTTCAACGACTTGTTTGGCTTTGTTCATATGAAAAATACACCAATGTGACAAAGCTTAACCGTGTTAAGGGTATAAAAGCAGCAGTATATATTTATGCAACAAATGATGTTTACACTGCTTTACTAGTAAATATAGAAACTCATATACAGCTCCGCTTTTAAAAGGGAGGGCTTAATCATTGCAACAAACCAAAGAGACAGGAGGGTGCTTAGAAACCAGTTAAAGGAGTATCACACCCCTGTCAACGTTTCAGGACTCGTGTTCCAACTTCCAAATAAAGTAAAGCACAAATTCTGGACAATAGGTGATGTTAGACACTAAAAGCATGACTGAAAGAACTCAAAATGTTGGAAACAGACAACTGCTTAAACAATAAATATTAAACATACATTATATAAACCATAAAATGATATTGAAGGATACTCTCTATGCTCGTTTGTGAACCATTAAGCTTGGCTAGTTTTTCCACCAAAATTTGTGGATTAAATGTGCTACCCATCTTTCCAATTAGAGTCAGGATAACTAATCAACTAGAATCTGAACCTCGATGAAAACCTTCAAATAAGAAAACAAAGGAAACACCAAAATTAGGATACAATAGAACCAATGCCGGCAAAAACAGATAATGTTAGGTACAAAGGAAATGAGAATGATAAAATAGGGAGAGTTTATGATAATAGGAAATAAATAAAAAGGGAGCAGGGCAGTTTTGGTGGTTAGGATGGATTGAGCTTTAAATAGACCAACCCACTTAGGAGTAGGGGACTTTTGGCTTTTGATTTGTGTACTGTGACAGGTTTTGATCCTGTGTGAAAGGAAGAGTGCTTCCTTTGTGGGTGCTGTGAATGTTTTGATACAGATTTGAATAAACATGCATTCCAGTGATCGTTTGTGTGTTTTGCAGTTAGTGTTTCTGTGTGGGTGTCAAGTGTGAGATTCCTAACAGATAATATACAATATATAAAAGATACAGAATTTTATGTTGATAAACAATTACATGCATCAACTTTTGCAAAAAACACATATATTATTAAGTAATAATCCTTCATATACTAAAGTACCCCAGCTAAATGTACTTGAAATACTCACGAATTCCTAACAAAATGTATCTTTCCAAAATGATAATCATATTCATACACACAAAATGCCTACGTTGTATGGACCATAGTTGCCTGGTTCACATTACTCCAGATTGACAAGTGCATAGATAACTTTGTCCTGAATAAGTGCCACATGAGGAATATGCTAGGTTGCTATTTAGGTTTATGGTACGTTTTAATCATATTCATTGGAACATTGCTAATATAAAAATAATCCATAAAAGTTAAAACCTACATAAAATTAATATCAAAATACATATTTATTTTTCACATTTTATCAAAAATCCGAAGATATATTCATGTTACATGTATACACAATGCCTTTCCAGATTTTAATGTTAAATTAATATTCATAATGCCTACACACGTGCACATATATTCATTAGTTTTAACCATAATGCCTACACATGTGCACGCTATTCATCAGTTTTAACCATAACCATGGTAACAAGCTCCAATGACCAAAAATATAAATGACAGTCCTGCATTTGGTAACACCACAACAGAAACTCACTTAATAACGATGCAACCATCCACTAACAGTTCACTAATATCTGCAATTCCCCTTCCCTCGCAGGTTCCTATTGCAGACAACAGAAGCTCTGCTATTTTAGCACTACAATGAAAACACCAACATTTATGCCGGCCAGAATGTGAATGCCTCAATCAAGGGTTGTGTCTCTCAATACAAGTTCCTCAACAAATTGAAATGAAAGCACACCGCAAGCTAGAAAGCACTACTCAGATCCCTCAGTGAAGCAATATGCACAGAGTTAATGCACATCCAGAGCCAAGAAATGCTTGTTCTGAGATGGACCTTCAATTTAGATCATTTATAAAATATAAAAAATATGGGAATATCCTTTTCACAGTCATACTCTAGGTTTCTGATATATCAAAGCAGGAACAGACCAACATGTGCCATTATTTTGAAATTTACATATACCTGTCTGAACACGTGCCAATAAAAGTGCAAATGTACAGATTTATAAGTAGCTAAGAACTTACAATAGTAAATGATTTATTTATGATACACAAATGCACTATCCAAGAACACAAGTGAGAAGTGACATGGGCTTAGGCAAAACAAACTGAATTTTAGGATTATGCAAATAAATTAACCAATCGATTTGCCCCATACATGTAATGTTTTAAAAGACAGATAGACATAAACACTTACAGAGTTAATAAATATTACATGTATAGAACTCAATGTTTGAAACTGCAGCTACCATCTCAGTTGCAGGTGCGTCGTGATTAGCTAAGTTGTGATTGGTGAGGCCACAATTGCAGTAGTGATGCAGTTGCAGAGATCTCCAAAACCATTGTACTGTGTTTGTAGACCGTAACTTAAAACCTTGACAAAACTAAAGTGAAATTGGGAAGTTTTTAGTTTAAATAAACCACAAAAACAAAAGAAACAGCTGGTTGTCAAAGTAAAATTAACATAGAAATCTACTAAATAAGCCTGTAAAGAAATATGAGAGAAAAGTCTAGGTAACCAAAGCCACAAGACCAGGCAAACAAACGAAAATCTAGGTAACCAACGCTAGAAGTCTACACAAACAAATGAACTATGCTTAACCAGATCAAACCGTTTAATATCTAATCCATTGGCTGATTAGCTCTTGCTTTAATTATAAACTTGAAATGTAAAATAAAATACAAACATGTGATGATATTAAATTATGCCTTGATTAAATAAAAGCTGATATGGCCATTTATATACAATCTGATACAGAAAAATAAATATAAAGTACAGATGTAAATGATGTGCATGAACACAGAGGACAGAACAACAGCACATATGGAGACTAACCACAGAAACACACATGCTTGGCAATCTTAATGAAATCAAATTACAATCATGGATGCACACATAGAAAACATGTACACAAGGAAAGAACACCAGCACACATGGACACAAGCAATAGACACACAAGCTTGCCAATATTGATGACATCAAATCACAAGCATGAATGCACACACTCGGCAATATTAACAACACCAAGCACGTAAAGGAAAAAAATGGATTTAAAACATACAAGTAAACATGGTTAGTACTAAGATTCAAAAGATTGACCAGCTCCAGATATAACCCAAATTATCCACTTTAGCACATTAGGTTTCGTTACAGGCTGCTTAAAGTTCACTGATGACTACAATTAAGTAAAAAATATATACGTACACATATGTAAGTGTTGCTATTCCTATGACACACAGTCATATGAACTCAAAGAGGTAGACACACAAATGCAAGAGTGTTTTAGGGTTCAGGCCGCACAAAACAAGAATTTGACCACATTAGCACACACGTCAGTGCTTAGGGTTTAGGGTCACACCCTATGATAAGTAAGCGTGTTATTGATATGGCCACAAGGCAAGGACTCAAATTGACTATGAAACATATAATAACCAAAACCACACAGGAATATGACATAAACAAAAAGTTTTCTGAAGGATTTTTATAAGGTCCACAGGATTGTATATTCCAAATTCCAACCAAACCGTTCAATACCTCCATAATACACGAATTCATCGACAAATATCTTTCCACGAACCAAAAGAACCAAAAAAAGGTAACAAACGCATATAATCGTCCTTTGTCTAGTGATTAACCAATCAATAAACAAAAATTACACATGTACGAATGCAAAAACACATTAAAAGAAAAACCACATCATATTCCTAATCGATAGAAACCCCAATCAATTGCCGCATGCCAGAATAGACAAAGCAAAAAAAAAAAAAAAAAAAAAAACAAAAAAAAAAAACAAAAACAAAAAAAAAAAAAAAAAAAAAAAAAAAAAAAAAAAAAAAAAAATATATATATATATATATATATATATATATATATATCAGAACTGAATAATGAATTCAGATTCCAAAAAGCGGCTCGTACATAAGAAGCAGTAGGAAGGAAGAATGCGGTTGAAGAGAATCAGAGAATGAAGCAACCAGGTAGGATTCGCACGGTGCTGAGATTTTCCGATGACAGAGAGAAGAGTATTTTGCTAACGAAACTATTGTTTCAGTAGCAGTGAGCTGTAGCGAGGTTTTAGTTCCAGTTTCGGTTTGCGATTGTGCGGTTGTGACTTTTATACGGCAGCGAAAGGCACCCACAACACAATGTAATCACACAACAAAGAAACAAACAAACGAAAGCCCCGTCTCTAGAGGGTATTTGGGGAGGGTGAATTTTAAGTTCCCTGAATTACCCCTTGCCCTTCCTGCAAAATTAATCAAATTATCCCCTACAACGGCGTCGTTTCTCTAAAGGCCTTGCTTTCTTTTTCCAACTATTTTTCGGTCTTAACAGTAATTGTGAACAAAACCCTATACCAGCAAGCTATGCTTTGTAAGTCCTACTTTCTTTAAGTGTTTGCCCTTTTCATCATACGTTGAATTGAAGTTTTACCTATTTATCTTTTTAACGTCAAACAAACTGACTAAAAAAACTGCAAATAGTTAATATTATATCCCTCACACAAGTATATATATATATATATATATATATATATAT
>Ga0209489_108180_pt1 | contig 14624 bp, 16 predicted proteins | sample SiratrowhiteBW_FD_187527 | JGI IMG/M metagenome (GOLD analysis project Ga0209489, IMG submission 187527) | Root nodule microbial communities of legume samples collected from California, USA - Siratro white BW (SPAdes) (version 2) | ecosystem: Host-associated > Plants > Roots > Nodule | place... | reverse complement strand
GCTTTAAACTTGGCACCGTTTCTCAAAGCCCAAGCTTTAAACTTGGCACCGTTTCTCAAAGCCCAAGCTTTAAACTTGGCACTATTTTCCAAAGCCCAAGCTTTAAACTTGGCACCTTACCCAAAGCTCAGGCTTTAAACCTGGTATTGACGACATTCATTTACCTTACTTTTAAACACAAGCTTTTTCCAAGCTCTCAAAAACTTCAAAATATCAAACTAACCAACAATTCTATTAACCAAAGAACTACGTAACCCTGATTCTCTATCCTCGATAGAGATACGTAGAAGCGAGGTCAAATCCTCGTCGGGACCTTCCTTAAAAAAAATAGATATTTGTTTTATTATTATTTGTATTTTAGTTTTTTAGGAAAAGATAAATATTTAGAAAAACCACATTCTTTTATTTTATTTGTTTAATTAAAGGTACCGTCTTTTGACGGGTGTTGTGGGGTGCTTATACCTTTCCCACACGTAACCGACTCCCGGACCTGAAATCTGGTTTTTGCGAACTTGCCTTATCTTGTTTTTGGTTTTCCATAATTTTCCTTTAATAAATTATGGTGGCGACTTCTCTTTTTTTTTGTAAAATTATAATATATTTTTGTTCGTCGTCCCCGTCGTGACCCCGGTTGCGACAGTGGGGAACAACAACAAAATGACCGAAAATGATGTGCGTATGGTTTGGGTGCAAAAACAAGTCATCATGTGTTGGTTTGTAACTTTTGAGAGTTTTCGTGCATAAAGACCTGAACTTTTGACTGGAATATTTTTAAGCCGTAATGACGGAAAAGAAAAACAAAATGACTGAAAATTATGTGTAAAAAATTTGGGTGAAAAATGTAGTTATCTAGGGTTGGTTTCTATTTTTGGCAGGTTTTCGTATTTCGGGTCCTGTTCTTTTGTTCTGAGCATTTTTTAACCATATTGATGGGAAACAACAATAAAATGACCGAAAATGATTCGCATATGGTTTGGGTTTAGGGTTTACAAGTCATCATGTGTTGGTTTGTAACTTTTTGGAGTTTCCGTGCATAAAGAGTTGAACTTTTGACTGGAATATTTTTCGACCGTATTCACGCAAAACATCAACAAAATAACTAAAAATTATGTGCAAAAGATTTAGGTGAAAAATGTAGTAGTTTCGGATTGGTTTTTTTTTTTGAGCAGGTTTTCGTAATTAGGGTCTTGTTCTTTTATTTTGAGCATTTTTTAACCATATTGATAGTAAACAGCAATAAAATAAGCGAAAATCCTGTGCAGATGGTTTGGGTGCAAAAAGAAGTCATCATGTGTTAGTTTGTAACTTTTGCAATTTTTCGTGCGAAATGACCTAAACTTTTGATCATTTTATTTTTTAGCCATATTGAAGGGAAGCAATAACAAAATGATCGAAAATTATGTTCAAAAGATTTGGGTGAAAAACTTAATCATCTTGGGTTGGTTTAGGGTTTAGGGCTGGTCATGTTCAGTTTGGTTGGTTCGGTCTGGTTAGGTTCAGTTTGGTCGGTTGGGTCGGGTCTGGTTCGGTCTTATCTGGTTTGTTCTGGTTCGGTCTAGTCCGGTTCGGTCTGGTCAGGTTCAGTTTGGTCGGTTCGGTCGGGTCTGGTTCGGTCTTGTCTGGTTTGTTCTGGTTCGGTCTGGGCAGGTTTGGTGTGGTGCAGTTCGGTGTGGTGCAGTTCGGTTCGGTGTGGTGCAGTTCGGTTATGTCTGGTCTGGTCTGGTCTGGTCCGGTTCGGTCTGGTTCTGTCTGGCCCGGTTCGGTTCGGTCTGGTCGGCTCGGTCTACTTCGGGCTGGTCCGGTTTGGTCTGGTCTAGTTTGGTCTGGTTCGGTTCGGTCTCCTCCGGTCTGGTCTGGTTTGGTCTGGTCTGGTTTGGTTCGGTTCAGTCTGACTCAGTCTGGTTCAGTTCGATTTGGTCCGGTTATGTCTGGTCTAGTTCGGTTTGGTAGGGTTGGGTTTAGTCTAATTCTGGTCTGGTTGGCTTGGTTTCAATCTGATTCTGGTCTGGTTCGTTTTGGTCTGGTTAGGTTCGATGTAGTTTGGTTCAGTTTGGTTTGGTTTGGTTTAGTCTGGTTCGTTTTGGTCTGGTTCATTTTTGTCTTTTTGTTCACTTGGGTTCGGTTTGGTCTAGTTTTGTTTGGTTCATTTTGGTCGACTCTGGTTTGGTTCGCTTGGGTTCGATTTGGTTCAGTCTAGCTCAGTTAAGTTCATTATAATTCGTTTCGGTTTTGTCTGGTTTGATTCGTTCTGGTCTGGTTCGATTCATTCCGGTTTGGTTCGGTCTTGTTTCGTTTGGTACGGTTCGGTCTGTTTCGGTTGGGTTCAGTCTGGTCCGATTCGGTATGATTTGGTCCAGTTCATTCTGGTATGTTCTGGTTCTGTTTGGTCCAGTTCCGTCTGGTCCGGTCCAGTTTGGTCCGGTTCGGTCTGGTCTTATTCGGTTTGGTTCGGCTCGATGCAGTGCGGTCTGGTCCGGTTTGGTCCGGTTCAGTGTGGTGCTGTTTGTTTTGGTCCGATTTGGTGCGGTTCGCTTATGTTACCGGTCCGGTTCTGTGTGGTTCGGTTCGGTCTGGAATGGTTTGGTTCCGTCAGGTCTGGTATGGTCCGGTTCGGTTCGGTCTGGTCTAGTTCGGTCCGGTACGGTCTGGTCCGGTTTGGTTCGATCCGGTCTGGTGTAGTCACGTTTGGTGCAGTCCGGTCTGGTCTGGTGCAGTCTAGTCCAGTTCTGTCTGATCCAGTTGGATCTGGTTCGGTTTGGTATGGTTCATTTTGGTCTGGTTCGCTTGGGTCTGGTCTGGTTTGCACTAGTCTGGTTTGGTTTGGTCTGGTTCGGTCTGGTCCGGTTCGGTCTAGTCTGATACTGTCTGGTCCGGTTTGGTCTGGTCCGATTCGGTTTGGTCCGGTTTGGTTTGGTCTGGTTGGGTCTGGTTTAGTTCGGTCTGGTTCGGTTCAGTCTGGTCCCGTTCGGTTTATTCTGGTTCTGTTTTGTTTGGTTCGGTTCGGTCTCGTTCGGTTTGGTCTAGTCCGGTTCAGTCTGGTCTTGTTTGGTCTTGTCCGGTTCGGTCAGGCCGGTTCAATATGGTCCGTTTCGGTGTTGTTTGGCTCGGTTAGGTGTGGTTCGGTTCAGTCTGATCTGATCCCGTCTGATCCGGTTTGGTCCGGTTCGGTCGGGTCCGGTTATGTTAGACCTGGTCCTGTTCGATCTGCTTTGGTTCAGTTCGGTCTGGTATGGTTCGGTTTGTTCAGGTCCAGTTCGGTCTGCTCTGGTTGAGTGTGGTCCAGTTTTGTATGGTCTGGCTCGGTCTGGTCCGGTTCGGTCCTGTTCTGTTAGGTCTAGTTCGGTCTGGTGTGGTCTGGTCTGATTCGGTCTGGTCCGATTCGGTTTGGTCCGATTCGTTCTGGTCCGATTCGGTTTGGTCTGGTTCGATCTGTTCCGATTCAGTGTAGTCCGATTCAGTTCAATTCGGTCACGTCTTTTTCGGTGTTGTTCAGTTCGATATGGTTCTTTCTGGTTTGGTTCAGTTCGGTCTGGTCCGGTTTGGTATGGTTCGGTTCGGTGTGGTTCGTTTCGGTCTGCTACGATTTGGTTTTGTTACCGGTCAAGTTCTGTCTGGTTCGGTTCGGTCTTGTCCGGTTCGGTTTGGCCTGTTCGGTCTTGTACGGTTTGATCCGGTTCGGTCTAGGCCGTTTCGGTCTGGTGCGGTTCGGTCCGATTCGGTCTGGTGCAGTTCGGTCCGATTCGGTCTGGTCCGGTTTGGTCTGGTCTGGTTCGGTTACCGGTCCAGTTCTGTCTGGTCCGGCTCGGTCTGGTCTAGTTCGGTCCGGTATGGTCTGGTCTGGTCTGGTTCTGTTCAATTTGGTCTGGTCTGGTTCGGTTCAGTTCTGTCTGGTCTGGTCTGGTTTGGTTCAGTTCAGTCTGACTCGGTCCTGTTCGGTTTGGTCTGGTCCGGTTCGGTTTGGTTCGGATTGGTTAGCTTGGGTTTAGTCTAATTCTGGTTCGGTTGGCTTGGTTTCAGTTTGATTTTGGTCTAGTTCGTTTTGGGCTGGTTAGGTTCGATCTGGTTCGGTTCGATTTGTTTTGGTCTGGTTTGTTTTGGCCTGCTTCGTTTTGGTCTTTTTGTTCGCTTGGGTTCGGTTTGGTCTAGTCTTGTTTGGTTCGGTCTAGTTCGGTTCAGTTCGTTCTGGTCTGGTTCGATTCAGTCTGGTTCGGTTCATTATGGTTTGGTTCGGTATAGTCCGGTTCGGTTCAGTACAGTTCGGTCTGTTTCGATTGGGTTTGGTCTGGTCCGGTTCGGTTCTATTCGGTCTGATTCGGTTCGATTCGTTCTGGTTTGTTCCGGTTCGGTTTGGTCCAGTTCATGCTTTGCTAGCTCGATGCGGTCCGGTGCGGTCTAGCTCGGTTTGGTCCGATTCGTTCTGGTCCAGTTCGGTTCGGTTCAGTTCGTTCCAGTGCGGTCTGGTCCGGTTCGGTGTGTTCCGGTTCAATTTGGTCTGGTTTGACTGGTTTGGTTTAGTCCGATTCGGTCTGTTCTTGTTTTGTCTGTTCAGGTCCAGTCCGGTCTGCTCCGGTTCAATCTGGTCCAGGTCTGTCTAGTCCGGCTCGGTCTCGTCTGTTCGGTCCTGTTCTGTTAGGTCTGGTTCGGTCTTGTGTGTTTTGGTTCGGTTCCTTCTGATTGGGTCTAGTCTGGTTCGGTTCGGTTTGGTCCGATTCGGTTTGGTCAGATTCGATTTGGTCTGGTTTGGTTCGGTCTAGTCCGATTTGGTTTGGTTCGATTCGGTTTGGTTTGGTTCAGTCTAGTCCGGTTCGGTTTGATCCGATTCGGTCTGGTCTGGTTCGATATGTTTATTTTCGGTCTGGTCTGGTTTGGTCTGGCCAGTTCGGTCGGGTCCTGTTCGGTCTGGTCTGTTTCGGTCTGAGCTATTCAGTTTGGTTATCGGTCCAGTTTTATCTGGTTCGGTTCGGTTTGGAATGGTTTGGTTTCGTCTGGTTTGGTTTGGTCCAGTTCGGTCTGGTCTGGTTCGGTCTGGTCCAGTTGGATCTGGTCTAGTTCGGTTCGGTATGATTCTCTTTGGTCTGGTTTGGTTTGGTTTCATCTGGTTCGGTCTGGTTTGGTTCGGTATGGTTGGATTCGTTCTGGTTGGATTCGTTCTGGTTTGGTTCGGTCTGATTGGATTCGTTCTGGTTTGATTCAGTCTGGTTCGGTTCGGTCTGGTGCGATTCGGTTTGGTCTGGTCTGCTCCAGTTCGGTCTGGTCCGATTCGGTCTGGTCTGGTTCCGTCTAGTCTGGTCTAGTTCCTTCTGGTCGGTCTGGTCTGGTTGGTTCTGGTTCAATTTGGTTTGGTTTGATTCGGTCTGGTCTGTTCCGGTTTGTTTCGATTTGGTCCAGTTCGGTCTGGTCTGATCTGGTTCTGTTCGGTTCGGTTCGGTCTGGTTCAGTTCGGTCTGGTCCGGTGCAGTTCGGTCTGGTCTACTCCGGTTTGGTCTGGTCCAGTTCGGTCTGGTCTGATTCAGATTGGTTCGGTGCGGTCTGGTTTGGATTGGTGTGGTCACGTCTGGTTCGGTCTTATTCGGTCTGGTATGATTCGGATTGGTCCGGGCCAGTCTGGTTCGGATAGGTCTGGTCACATCTGGTTCGGATTGGTCTGGTCACGTCTGGTTCGGTCTTATTCGGTCTGGTCCGGTCTAGTATGGTTCGAATTGGTCCGGGCCAGTCTGGTCCGGTCTGGTTCAGTTCGGTCTGGTTCGGTTCGGTCTGGTCCAGTTCGGTTTGTCTGGTCGGGTTCGGTTCGGCCTGGTCGGGTTCAGTTCGGTATGGTCCGGTTCGGCCTGGTCTGGTTCGTTCAGTCCGGTCCGGTCGGGTCCGGTTCGGTCTGGTTCAATTCAGTTCGGTCTGGTTCAATTCGGTTCGGTCTCGTTCAATTCGCGTCAGTGCGGATGAGTCTGGTTCGGTCTGGTCGGCTCGGTTTGGTCTGATTCGGTCTGGTTCGGTTAGGTTTGCTTCGGTTCATTTCGGTCTATTCTGGTTCACCCCGGTATTGGTGGATTAAATAAAAAAAAAGCAATTGTCGCAATCGGGATCACGATGGGGTGGCTGTCCAAAAATAATTTCTTTTTTTTTAAATAATGGAGTCTCCACCATAATTTATTAAAGGAAAAACTATGGAAAACTAAAAAAAGTCAGATAAGGCAAGCTTGCAATACCGGATTTAGAGTCCGGGAGTCGGTTACGTGTGGGGAAGGTACTAACACCCCATAACGCCCGCCCTAAGGCGGTACCTTTAATTAAACAAGTAAAATAAAAGAGTGTGATTTTTAGAAATATTTATTTTTTCCCAAAAAACAGAAATAGAATGCAAATAACAACAAACAAAAATATATTTTTTTAATAGGGGGCCCGACAAGGATTTGACCTCGCTCCTACGTATCTCTATACAGGATAGAAAATCAGGGTATACGTAATTCTGTTCTTGGGTATTTGTGAGGGGCGTTTTCGTCGAGATGTGGTGCTTGTAGGATTCGCTGAAGGGTTTCAAAGTTTGCATTTTTTTCCATGAGTGATATTTGGTTTGTGTATTTAGGAAGTGGGGTTAACATGGCATAGAAGGTGGTTTGGTTGATGATTATTAGAATGGAATGGAAAGGTGATGGAGGTTCATGGTGGGATGTACAGTGGAGATGCAGGGCAAAAACACAATGCAAAAATATTGTGGAATTATACGTTCATGGAGATGCATGTTGATGAAATAGGAATAATTGCGGGTCCCTTTTATTTTATGCCATGAATGAATGTACAAACAAAAAGGAAAAAAACATACCTGGTGCCTAGTCTTTTCTTTCTCAGTGTGCTTTCTTCTTTTCTTCTCTTCTCAATATTCTCTCTCTCGTTCTCTTTTTTTTCAATCACCAAAAATCCCTCTTTCCTCCTTTTCTTTCCTTTTGACCAATATATCTCTTTTTTTTCATTATTTTAATTGATATTTTTTTTTAAAATGCCAGTGGTTCAGTTCAAAGAAGTTACCACTCTTTGACTCATTCATATTTATTATTTTTTAATTTTTTAAAATTAATATTAAAATGAATCTACCCAGGAATGAGACTTAAAATATTTTCCAACAGTAAAAATCCATTATTTATTATTAATTTTATTTTTATTTAAGTGGAGAACGTGGGTTGTTATCTGAGCGGTTTTAAAATTATTATTTACAAATATTTATGTTTTATTAAAAACAAATACGTGGAGTTAGGGAGTGAGAACATGGGAGTCTACTGGCATTGACTCATTCTTTTTATTGTTATTTTTTATTATTTATTTATTATCTTGAAAGTGTAAATCAAGTAAATCAAGTAAGCAGTTTGAAAACAGTCTTCCTTTATTTTCTTTTATTATTTATTCTGTTTTTGAATATATATTTATTTTTATTTTAATTTTATTATTTAATCATCAATTATTTAATATTTATGTATTTATTATTTGTTATTTTCATTTTTTTAATTATTATTATTTTTTAATTGTTATCTTTTAATTACCACATTTTTAGTTTTTTCTTAATGGAAAAATTCGATATATATTTTTTAATTACTATTATTACTATTATTTTTTTTAAAACAAATTTTTAATAGACTGATTTCTTACTATTTCTTTTTTTATGAATTTTATTTTATTAATTTATTCATAGAATATAATGGAACCAAAGTCTCGTTTTTATTTAAATGACAAAGTATAATAAAATTAGATGACACACCCTTTTATTTTAATTTTTGTATTGTTTCATAATTTGAAATAATTTATTCGCCCGGACGAAATTGGGTATTGACAGCAATAACAATATTTTCTCTTCATACATATCTCCTCCTATTCCCAAAACACAACAATTGGTATCCGAGCTCTTAGTTCTTAGGGTCTGTGTGAGACCACGAGGAAAAAACAACAGAGGGAAACCAGTGAGGAACCTTTTGAGAAAAATAAAAAAACTTCACCGATGGCTGGAAACTTCATGGCAGCACCTCCGGTTTTCTTCGGAGAAAACTATCAAATATGGTCTGTAAAATTAAAGTTTTATCAAGAAGCGAGTGGTTTGTGGGATGTTGTGATGTCTGAAATCCAGCCACTACAAGAAGATCCAACTGTAGCTCAAATAAGAAATTACAATAATGAAGTAATAAGAACAGCGAAGGCCAAGACCTGTAGTCACTCTGCTATTTCTGATGTTGTATTCATTAGAATTATGTCCTGTGAAACAGCTAAAGAAGCTTGGAACACTCTCCAAGAGGCGTTTCAAGGGAATGAAAGAACTCGGCAGATGCAAGTTCTCAATCTCAGAAGAGAATTTGAGATGCTGAGACTGAAGGAGGCCGAGACCATCAAAGAATATTTTGATAGGCTCTTGGCAGTGGTCAACAAAATCCAACTATTACGTAAAGATTTACCTTATAGAAGGATCGTAGAAAAAGTGTTGGTCAGTCTTCTATAAAGGTTTGAAGGAAAGATCTCATCACTTGAAGATTCAAGAGATCTCACAATGATTTCACTAACCGAGTTGATGAACTCTCTGCAAATCCAAGAGCAGAGAAGATTGTTGAGAAAAGAGTTGTTGAGAGAAGAGTCGAATACTATTGAAGGAGTTTTTCTAGTAAGGTCACAGTTGAGTTACAAAACAAAGAAGAAAGGCCGGAAAAATGAGAAGAAAAGTGATGAGGATGACGATAACGACAAGTACTCATCATGTCAACACTGTAAGAAAACTAATCATCCACATTAGAAATATTGGTGGAGACTAGATGTGGTGTGTAGTTCTTGCAATCGAAAGGGTTATATGGAGAAGGTATGCAAAAGAAAACAACAAGAGGTGCAAATTGCTCAAGAGACTGATGACGAGAAGGAGGAGCTTCTTTTTGTGGCGACATGCTTTGCTAGTGACATCACTAATTAAACATGGTTGATCGATAGTGGATACACTCATCACAAGACACATGATAAAAACATGTTTGTAAAGCTTGACAAAACCCACTATTCGAAAGTCAAAATTGGGAATGGAGACTATATTGAGGTCAAAGGCGTAGGTGATATTGCCATTGATGCTGGCTCAGGTACAAAAATAATCTCTAATGTTTTATATGTCCTTGAAATTAATCAAAATCTGCTAAGTGTTGGGTAGCTTTTAGAGAAAGGCTATGTTGTTGTGTTCAAAGATAAAACTTGTGAAGTCTTTGATACAACTGACATTAAATTGATGTCAATAAAGATGAAGGGCAAAAGCTTCTCGGTAAACTTGCAAACAGATCTTGCTTACTCTTCTGCAGTTAATTCGGGACAGATTGAGCATAAAAATAAGCAGTCTAGGTAGTCTAGAAAGCTTGCAATAGAAAATCATGGGAAGCTAGTAGTGAAAAATCATGGATTGGATTCTCGTGATGATGTTAAAGTTTCTAAAAATTGATTGTGAAAGAGATTAAAGGCCTTGATGTTGTTCCAAAAATAACTGAGCAAGAAAGTTTTGATAAAAATTTGGATGATCATCCTGTGAGAGATAATAGATCCCTCTCTGACATATATCAAAGATGTAATATGGATGTTGTCAACACCTTATTTCGTCCGGATAAATATTAATTAGAATAAAAAATTTAAAAAACAAAAATAATAATAAAAGAATAAAATGTAATTGATTAGTTATAGATTTATTTTATAAACGACAAAATAATATAAAAAGGAGAGAGGTTTGACTTATTCATTAATTTTTACAAATTAAAATAACAATTAATAATAAAAAACAAAAATAATAAAAAAAATATAAAATAAAGCAATAGAACTTAAAAATAAGAAAAAAAAGCAAAAAAATAATAAAAAATAATAATTAAAGAAATTGAGATTGCTTTCAAACTGTTTCTTGATGTGCACGTTTAATACATAACTAAAATAATAAAAAAAAGAGACTGAGTCAATCCTCTAAACTACTTGAAAATGTTTTAGGCTGAGTTCAATAGGGGGGTGAATTGAACTTTAAAAGATTTTTCCCAATTTATACATTTGAAAATAGTTTTCACAATTTGAAAAACTTTATTGAATCTTGGTGCTAAAGATATAGGGTGCAGTAAAGAAATAAATTGATTCAAAGCACGAATGAATCAATTTGTTATACAGACAGATATAAGTTTTTCAAACACACAGCAGATTCACAATCACACAGATTTACGATTTCACAGTAGCACTTTAAGCAGATCAAATTTACATAGTTCCAATAGCAATGTTACACTCATATCAGAATCACACACAAATCCAAATTTGAATGAGAGCAGAGAGGAACAGAATTACAAAATACAAATTTAAAACTCCTAACACAGCACTACACTGATTTCAGTCAATATTAATAAATCTGATAACGTTTCCTAACACCAGTAATTAATACAGACTTGAAAATTATTCATAATGCAAATTCAATTATTCAATTATACCAATAACACAGAACAAGAATACAAATTCTGCAGTATTACACCAATTCAGTCAAAGTTCCAATTCTTTGTCAAATCACATATTCATTATCTTGTATGTATTATAGATTTAGAAAAGAACCAATCTGATAAGCAAAATTTCTTTGACAGCTACAACAGATTTATCAGAAACCAATACCGAATTCAAGTTACAATACACAAATCAATATTCAGCAGAGAACTTAAACAAGTTTTATCAAGATTACCAGAGATTAATTCAATCTTTCAATTTAATTCAATATGCAGTGCAAGAACAAATCAAGATTATGAGAGAAGGGTTTAAGAAGAACAAACACAACCAATTTTATACTGGTTCACCACAAGGGCTACGTCCAGTCTTCTCTGCACCACTTGCAAAGAAAGTTCCACTGACTCAATTAATTGTTCACTTACAATTAATCAACCAATTCCTACTCTCCGTAAAAATCAAGAACCCTGCTAAATTGGGGAGCAGTTCCCAATCAATTTCAGCAGAAACACCAAGCTAACTCAATTCCTACTCTATGTAGAAATCAAGAACCCTGCTAAATTGATCAACTGCTCCCCGCAGCTCCCAATCAATTTTAGTAGAAACACCAAGCTAACTCAATTCTTACTCTCTGTAGAAATCAAGAACCCTGCTAAATTGATCAACTGCTCCCCGCAGCTCCCAATCAATTTCAGCAAAAACACCAGGCTAACTCCTATAGCCCAAACCAATACAATTGTTCAATGATTATCACATAATTACAATGAATACAACACAAATCTTAATTCAAACAGGATCAAGAAGGGTTGAGAAAACTCCCTGATTGGCGCAGAAAGAAAGGCCTGTACACAGTCTTGAAGAAACCCAGTAGCACACCTTAGTAAAAATTGACTCTTCAAGTAAAAGCCCTCTTTCGAAAATGATTATTATAAAATAGCAAATCTCTCACAGTAGTTCTCACAAATGAATTTCAGAAGATTGTGTTTCGCAAAAATGTATCTCTCTGTTCTTTTTCTTTTCTCTTCTTTTTCTTGTTTTTCACACTTGAAAGCCCACTGTATTATAAAAGAAGAATTCAAAACCAGTTTTTAGAAAACAGTTAATTCAGTTATGCTCAGACACGAATAAATTGATTCGGCTTAACCTGAAATCAGTTTATAATAGTTCAGAACTTTATTTTCCAAAACTATTTTTAACCAAAGTTAAACCTTTTATGATTTGATTTAAATCATTTAGACCACGTGCTAATGAATTTCTCTTTAGATGTGTATAGGTTCTCTTTCACAACCAATCACACTAGGACAAAGCCTAGAACACACTTCCATTTGCTTGCTTTAGCTTGCTAGGCATGTCTTGCACGGCTTCATCAAATCCTTTAGTATTGTGAGAATACTAACACTACTTTCTTTTAATAATAAGATAATATAAATAGAAAAAATACGTGGAGAAACCATTCCTCCCCACTTTCCCCAATTATTTTTTCCTGTAAACCACTTCTCTGATAACTGCTATTATTGATATTATATATTATCGAATCATACAAAAGAAAAGAAAAGAAGAGAGATATTAAGTGCAGAATACAGAAAACCAAAAGAAGAAGAGAAAGGAGCACCTTTTTAAAGAAAGAGAGAAGTAGTTTTTTTAGAGACCAAGATTTGAAGAATCAAGTTTCAGGTATGATTTTAGAACTTAAAATTGGCATGCATTTAAGATTTATGGTTTTGTTATTACTTGAATGATTAGTGTACAGTCACACTCTCTCTCCTCCATGAAAACTTTCTTCCATAATTTTTTATTGTAACTCTTCACTGCACCATTTTCCACTATCCAAAACACCTAAAAACAACCCCTAGAATCCACCAAAATTCAATCATGTTTGCCCACAAAAAATTGCATCCAAAATCACTCCAAAACAGTCCCAAAACAACCTCTGTCATCACCGTCACTTTTTCCACGCCGCCGCTTTCGCTCCTTCCTCATCGCTGCCACCTCTTTTGGTTCATCATGGATGAAAAAAGGTGATGGTGGCTTAGGGTTAAGATGGTGGTGGCTTAGGGTTTAGGAGTTGGGCCATTCTATTCGCACCCCCATATTACCATTGCACCACCAACTAAAAAACTAATAAAAAACTATTAGTACCCCCCCACATTACTATTGCACCACCAATCTAGAAAACATAATAAAAACTATTCGTACCCCCCACATCACCATTGCACCACCAACTTAAAAAAAATAATAAAAAATAATTTTGGGCCATTGGGACTAGCCCAAAACTACAACCTTTTTATTTGTGTACTCCCATATTTTAAGTTTATATCTTGTATGTTTTATTTTTTTATTTTATTTTGTTATGAGTTTTATTATTTTTTATTATTTTAATAAAAATAAATTGGTATACTAAAACTTTATAAATAAATTTTTGGAATATTATATTTGCTAATAATGTTAGATATCAAATGGCCGCACGCGTCATACGATATTTAATTGGGGCAGATCCATGGGAAAATCCCTCCTCTATATCAAAAACATAAAAATCAGCACGAAAAATAAGTTCACTAACCCGAACAAAGACATCCTCAATGAGACCTGTAGGGTGGGCAACACTTGTATTTGCCAACTGTATCACCATACCTGTATGTTGCATAGGTCAAAGAGACAGAGATTTATAAATAGACAAAGGCATAACATTAACTAAAGCACCAAATCAAGCATGGCATTTTCAAATTTGTTATTCTAAATAACACAAGTTATGGAAAAAGTACCTGGGTGTTTACATTTCTTAGAATGTGAGGAACAAATTTACCTATCAATGCAGACACGTTTCTGCCCATAGTGATCCGTTCATGACCCTTCAAGATGTCCTTATCCACCTTTCAATCTTTTTGCTGGAATTATTGTCAGAGGGAAGGGATGGGGTGTTGTTGCATATCACCACTAGTAGAAGGTGCACTCGAAGAAGATGTACCATTTCCCAAATGCGGACATTCACCTACAGGACAATTAAACTTGGGAAACAAATGTATTAGACCAGTCTTGAGAACGTATAACTGAACTCAGGTGCAGCCAGCTCCCTAAAAACTGTAGGAGGTTGAGCCAAATTGTTCCCAGTATAAATAAAATCAGAATAAATTCTATGCACAAAATTTAAATTTGTAGACACAGAACGAGAATACTCAGAATTATTTAAACTAACATTATCTAAAGGTAAAGACTGTAAAGATAAATTCCAAAAATGCCTAGTTAATCTATGAAAGGTCCTATCTATCTCAGTATCAAAGGGTTGTAGATCTCGTGAGTTACCTCTAGTCATGCACTATGCAAGATAACACGTATTTTACAAAGAAGCATACAAGGAGGTAAAACTAAAGGTATAATCAAATAAAGTTGGAATGAACTAAAAATTTGTGCGTAACATTCTAAAATTCAGAAAAGATAGCACGCAAAATTGTAGAGCAAAATTGAAAGGATAAGTAAACTAACTAAATTAACTTAAGACAAAAAAAATTTAAAACGTCAATAAAACATAGAAAATGGATTTTTTTAAAGATTCGCTCACCTCGAACCGGCTTTGCCAATTCCATTACGTCCGAATCAACTGTTCTACCCAAAAAACATATATAATACGTCTAATTCTGACAACCAGAACAAAAGTTATAGCCGTTTGAAATTTAGGCCTAAACCGTAAACCCGAAAACCCTAAAACCCTAAACCCTAAAACTTAAAACCCTAAACCATAAACACTAAAACCCTAAACCCTAAGTTGAGGGTTGAGGGTTGAAGGGTTAGGGGTTAGGGGTTAGGGGTTGAGGGTTGAGGTTTGAGGTTTGAGGGTTGAGGGTTGAGGGATTAGGGTTTAGGGTTGAGGGGTTAGGGTTTAGGGGTTAGGGGTTAGGGGTTAGGGTTAGGGGTTAGGGGTTAGGGGTTAAGGTTTAGGGGTTAGGGTTTAGAGGTTAGGGTTTAGAGGTTTAGGGGTTAGGGTTTCGGGTTTCAGGTTTCGGGTTTCGGGTTTCGGGGTTGGGGTTTTGGGGTTGGGGTTTTGGGGTTGAGGGGTTTGGGGTTGGGGGTTTGGGGTTGGGGGTTTGGGGTTGGGGGTTGGGGGTTGGGGGGTTGGGGTTGGGGGGTTGGGGTTTGGGGGTTTGGGGTTCGGGGTTTGGGGTTCGGGGTTTTAG
>Ga0209489_108179_pt1 | contig 14625 bp, 12 predicted proteins | sample SiratrowhiteBW_FD_187527 | JGI IMG/M metagenome (GOLD analysis project Ga0209489, IMG submission 187527) | Root nodule microbial communities of legume samples collected from California, USA - Siratro white BW (SPAdes) (version 2) | ecosystem: Host-associated > Plants > Roots > Nodule | place... | reverse complement strand
TGACCTCTTGCCAATACATTGGGAGAGAATCATCAAGTTTTTCAATTCCTAGATATGATTTTAAAACTGGATGATCAATCCCTTCTTTTTGTTTTAAATATTGCTCCAGCTCGTCATTCCCTACAATATTGATGATCTTAACAGCATCAAATTTTGTCCAAGACGTCTTAAGTTTTGAAAGATTATTAGTTGCCATTTACTTTTTTTTAATTATAATCAGATATTCCTTCACCTCTTTATTCTTATCGTCACTTCGTCCCATAGTACTATGTTTATAATCTTGTTGTTTGTAACTAACAAGGTAATTGTTTCCCATTATATCTTTAGCTAGTTGAATAATATCTTCTAAAGAGATCATACCTGTATTACTATAACTTAGAATAAGATCACAATTCTTTAATTTAATTTTATCAAATAAAGTCCCAAAGGCTTCTCTAACCTCAGTTCTTCTACCAAATGGCGATTGATGTCTGTCCGAACGATATCTTCCTTTATGATCAACTTGAGGATAATCATACTTAACTAATGTTTCTATCGCATGGTAAAATCTGGAATAATGTACAAATCCATAAGGTGGATCTGCATACACTAAGGTTTTAGGAGCAATTATATCTAAACATTTTCTGTAGTCTAAAGAAGTGACAGTATGTTCAATAGTATTATTACCTAAATGTTGTTTAAGTTGATTAAACTTTGATTCAAAGTATGGTCTAATATCTCTCAGACGATAGATCAATATGTCATTTTTGGAAGATTCATTTTTAGCATCACGGTATTGTGCATAATGTCCAGTACTTTGAGAACAGTAAGACATGCTATACATTAGACTTGAAAGAATTACATAATATATAGGTGTATCAATGTAATCATCTGCAACTCTTCTTAAAGCATCAATCCATAAACACTGTTCAAAAGACCAGTATGTTCCAGAATAATATTTTGTAAATAAATGATATTCTGAATTTTCAAAATTATAATCTAATAAACTTTGTTGCTTTTTCTCAAGTTGAACGAATTGTTTAATGCTCATCTCTGCAGAATAAATATAATTCAGATTTGAATATTCAGATTTAATTTTTTTAACGTGTTCAAATGCACTACTCAAAATATCCTCAAGAAGCGTACTACTGAATTGCTGCCATTTGTAATTTGATAAATATGTTTTAGATAAAACTGCCGAATACTCTTGAATGTCATTAGAGTGAATTGGGATTAGTTGACCTAATGATCCCGATAAAACACTAGTGCCTGCAAATAAGTCACATAATTGTCCATCGGTATATATTTCATTAATTGTTTCTATTACAAAATTTAAAATACTACGTTTAGACCCCATATATTTCGTGATATGTGGAACCTTATGATCGTAAGATGCTAATAAATCCAGTTGATTTCCCAAGTGAATTTCTGTTTCAAATTTATTCATTATAATATTAATATCTAACCATTTATAGTCTTGTTATTTTTTTCTCTATTAGAAACAACAAGCTCTTTGACATCCAAATTAAGTATCTCTGCTATCTGATTTAACAAATCCAAACTAGGTTGTCTGCGATTTTGAACATACGAATTAACCATATTGTAACTTTTACCAAGTTGTTCTGCTAACCAAACCTGCTTTATACCTTTTTGCTCTAAAACTTCTTTAATCCTGTTCATGAGGAGAAACTTTTTTAAAAAGTAAATATAATATAGTTTTCTAAAATTATCTCATATTATGAGATGTTTTTTTTTTATCTCACCAAAACAAAAAAAAGAAGCTTGTTTCAACAAACTCCTCAATGTTAAAATCACTCAAATTATTCTTCTACAAAATGGAAGAATCGTTTTCATTCTAAGCTGTGAATGTGCTGTCCAACAACTAAGCTATCTGTTGAAAGGTACCCTTTAGATATTCTTTCAAAAGGCTGAATTAATACAATTGTTTTACTAATTAGTCTTGAAGACATATTTTTTACATGAAGTTTTTTTTTCATTTTATAGCTTCAAAAAACGTCAAAATAGAAACTAAGTGTTCGACTGTGATCCCTGACAGCCCACAGAATTTTAAAAACTCCAAAGTCACTTGATTTTGGAGTTTTTTTTTTGCCGTTATAAATTTAAAAACAGGGATTAGACAAGGAAGTTCAGAGCATTCCGATTTTTCATCGGAAGTGGTCGGAGGTTCGAACCTTCCGATAAAAAATCGGAACAAGCTATCATCGCCCACAGAATTTTAAAAACTCCAAAGTCACTTGATTTTGGAGTTTTTTTTTGTCGTTATAAATTTAAAAACAGGAATTATAGACAAGGAAGTTCAGAGCATTCCATTTTTCATCGGAAGTGGTCGGGGGTTCGAACCTTCCGATAAAAAATCAGAACAAGCTATCATCGCCCACCAAGAAACTCCTTAAGAAATTAAGGAGTTTCTTTACTTACCTGATTGAAAGCAAATTATCATTCATTATTTTTTATTTTCTCACATACTTTTTCAAGAAGATTCTTGGTCTGCTTGAAATATTTCATTTTATTATCAATCTCTTTTATTTTGGCTTGAAAAAGCTCGAGTGTTTCTGGTTTCGAATCTGTTGTTTCAAACCAGCTAATTAATATTTTCTTTATTTCCGCCAAAGTAAATCCGACCTCTCTTGCTTCTATAATGATTTCTAGACGCTCAATAGTATTAGCATCGTAGTGTTTATAATTATTAGAAGTCACCTTTTCGTCTGCCAATCCCTTAATCATTCCCAAATTTTCGTAATATCTAATCGTATGAATTGACAATCCTGTTTTTTTTGATAATTCGTTTACTAGCATAATTTTATTTTTGGAAAAACAACAAAGCATAGAGTATAGTCTATACTATTTAGATACAAATATACCAATTATTTTTATTTTTAAAATTTCAAAACACGAGAAATGAGATTTCAAATAAAAAACTACATTATTTTTAGTTAAGCTTTTTTTGAAATTATAAAGAAGCTTTATTTCAATTTCGTCAGCGCTTAGAATTTCTCAGCAAAAACTCACATTAAAAAAAGTCTATTGCTAGCTGATGAACTGCTATACATTTCTAAAATTACCTGCAAATGCCTCACCCCTAAGGTTTTTATTATGCAAAAGCATATTTTTTTCTTGTAAATTTGTGATTCCTTGTAAAATCAGAATACCGCATTCACAACTATAAAACTCGAAAGAGAATTAAACGCTTTACAAACAAATGGAAATATTAATAATTACTGGCCCTCCATATTCAGGCAAGGGCACGCAATGCGAAATTTTAAAAGATGAACTTCATTTTGAACATATTTCAACTGGAGACAGATGCCGTTTGGAAAAACAAAATGAAACGGAAATTGGAAAAATAATGTCTCAATATGAAGAAAAAGGAGATTTGGTTCCTGACTCAATAATGAAAGATCTTTTTAGCAAAATATTGGATGAAAATATCGCTGCTAAAGGAATCATTTTAGACGGTTATCCAAGAACTGAACCGCAAGTAAATGATTTATTAGAACTCGTTAAATCTAAAAATCTAGAAATTGGAAAAGTAATTAATATTGACGTTCCAAAAGAAGAACTTTTAAAAAGAGCACAGAAAAGAGCCGAAACTTCTAACAGAAAGGATGACAAAGATGTTAATATTCACCTTAAAAGAATTGCAGTTTTTGAAAGTTCAACCAGACCAGCAATCGAATATATGAAGTCCAAAATTAAAGTTTTAACTTTTGACGGAATGGGTACAATTGAAGAAATAACAAAACGAATTAAGGATAATCTATAAAAAACACTAATTTAAAAAAATGGAACTCAGCATGATTGCAATTAACAACCAAAACTATCTTTTTGAATTATATTCTTCAGCAATATCACTCCAATCATTATTCCATGTACGCTCAAAATAAATATCTGCTTTCGCCCAGTCTTCTGCGTCCCAATCTTCTCTTTCATCAACCAGTTTTAATTTCTCGGACTGAATTTTTCTAATCATCAAATTTAAAAAATCATCAAAACTATCAGAAACTACCGAAATTGGCTCAGGATCTCCGCAAGGAAGATAGATAACCTGCCCTAAAATACCATCTGCATTTGGAATAAAATCTAAACAAAGAAAATTTCCAGAACCATCGTGGGCGAATGGAATTCTTTTAGTCGAATACAAAACATTCGTAATTTTTCTTACCTGATTAATAGCTTCAGGCTTTCTATCTGGAGCATTTTTAAAAAACAACCATTCTCTTTTAACTCCTTCAATACTTAAATATCCGAATCCTCCCAAAAAACCTAATGTTCTTTTTTCTCCGTTATAGGTTTTTAACAATTTAACATAAGATGCAGGTAATTTTTGGTCCACAAATTTTTCCAGTTCTTGTATTTCAACATCAGTTGCCCCTTTCCTCATAAAACGATGAAAAATATCAAGCTTACTTTTACAAACATTAACTAAACTGGCTGTTACTACTTGTTTCATGATAGATATGTTTTTTTTATTTGTCCTTTTGAATGATTAAAAAATAATTTGAGCACGAAAATTAAGTAATATTTTTTCATCTCAAATTTTATAATATTAGAAATATCTATCGGATGTCTTTTACCATCATCTTTTTTCTTCTCTGCGTCAAATAATTCCTAAATGGAATATCATAAACCACCATCACTAAATATGCAAAACCAACTAGCAGAATCACAGAAGTTACGACTATCAAAGTCAATTGTGTTGTATCTGGTTTGTAATTGGTATAATAATTTCCAAACATCCATAAAACCGCATAATGCGTCATATAAAGCGGATACGATATTTGGCCAGAAAAGATACAAGCTTTTTTTAATCCAGGTTTTAAAACACCTCCAGCTCCTAAAGAAATTAGTAACGGAAAATATAATAATACAACCAAAGGTTCCGAAATCCAATTGTATTCTGAAAACGGCATAATAAAAGCTAATAGCAATAAAATAGTCAATCCGCCAAAACCGAGCTTGTTTTTAATAATCCAATTGGATCTATAGATAAGTAATCCTGCTAAAAAAGAATACGAAATTCTCGCACATCCATCCCAAAAAGTTTGTCCGCTCCAGCCTCCTAATAAATTGCCCGAATTATATCCGACATAACAGATTGCAATCGCAGACAATATCGTTAACAGCAATAAAAAACTTCTGGCAATTCTGTAAAGCACAAATGCATAAATGATATTGGCAATATATTCCCAAAACAGTGACCATGCTGGCGCATTAAAACTAAACAAATTGAAACCGCGATCTGCAATAACCGGAAACGGAATAAGAAATATAGAACAGATAAATGTCAAAATAATTTTTCCTGTACTATACAATTCCAAATGACCTCCAAACGGATCAAATAAAAATGCCAACAATCCTAATATTGATCCTGCAATAACTAACGGATGTAATCTTATAATCCTTGATATAAAAAAATGACGAAGTCCCATTTTTGCAATGCGATCATCATAAGCATATCCGATTACAAATCCTGAAAGGCAAAAGAAAAAATCAACAGCTAAAAATCCGTGTCCAATAAAGTTCTGACTCGGATCGGTAAAAATCCATTCCATAAAATGAAACACGACAACAGCAAAAGCTGCGATACCTCTTAATCCGTCTAAAATTTCAAAATGCTGTTTTGTTTCAAGAATTACTGCAGTTGATTGGCTTGTACTCATTAGATTATAGTATGCTTATAAATTAGGTGATTTGGTGACATTGCAAGTTCTACAAATAAATATTCAAATCAAAATCAGATTTATTCGATTCAACTGTTAAAATGTTTGAAATTTCACATTTAAATAACTTTTACGTTTTTTCACAGAATGCTTTTTTCCTAATTTTGCTGAAAATCAAATTTTATTATGAGTTTTAAAGGTTGTCTTCCTCCTCCAGTAAATTAATAATACGTCTTCAGTATTGACACCTGACCGAACATTTTCGGTCTGTTTTCATTTGTCTTTACCTCAATTCAATTATTAATATTCAAAATATATCCTTCAAAAAAGGACAGACAACTTCTTATGAAAAAATATTATTTGATACTGCATTCTGCAGTTTTACTTGCTGGTTTTACTGGCGTTTTCGGAAAACTTATTTCTCTTAACGAAATCACGCTGGTTTGGTACAGAGTATTCTTGGCCTCAATTATTCTATTTTTTATTCTAAAAATATATAATCTGAAAATGCTAAAGTCATTCTCTGAAGCACTAAAAATCTCTAAAGCTGGAGTATTAATTACCATTCACTGGATTTTCTTTTATGCAAGCATTAAATATTCTAACATATCAATTGGCGTTGTGTGTTATTGTTTAACTAGTTTTTTTACTGCTTTTTTGAACCACTTCTCAATAAAAAGAAATTTAATATGGTTCAAGTTTTATTAAGCATCCTTACCTTATTAGGAATAAGTCTGATTTTCCATTTTGATTCTTCTTACCAACTTGGAATTTTACTTGGAGTAATTTCTTCTGCATTTGCTGCCTTGTATACTATTTATAACGAAAAACTGGTACAATATTATGATAGCAAACTCATTAATTTTTATCAGATGCTTGGCGGAACATTGGTATTAGGCGCAGCTCTGCCATTTTATTTTTATAATTTTCCAGATCAAACCTTTATTCCAAACTTAAGAGACATATTCTATTTATTGATTCTCGCTTCATGCTGTACGGTTGCCCTTTATGTAATGTTTGCAGAATCCCTTAAAAAGATTCCCGCCTTTACCATAAATCTAACATTCAACCTAGAGCCAATTTATTCCATAATATTAGCCTTTTTATTTTTTAATGAAGGGCAATCGGTCAATTTCTCTTTTTACATTGGAATAAGTTTAGTGATGACTTCAGTTTTATTTCAGTCTATTATTTCTGTTCGAAAGAAAAACCCCATTGAACAGCAAATTTCTTAAACATAAAAACAAAAAATTCCTTTTATACAAAGGAGTTTTTCTTTTATTTATATATTTTTAATCATTCAATCCTTTCCCATCTAGAATTCTTGAAATATTTTTCTCTACTCTAGCTTCTCTAGTTTTAGATTGCTTAGGTTGAGAAAAATGAAGCAAATACGCTCGCTGTCTACCAGGAGTCAAAGCATAAAAAGCTTTTTTAAAATCAGCATCAGAATCAAATTTACTCTGAAGTTCTTCAGCAATTTCAAAATCAGAAACTTTTTTAAGTTCTACTTTCTGTCCCGATTTCTCAATTTCAGCAGCTTCAAAAATATACCTTTTCAAAATTTCTTTTTTCGCCAAAATATCCTCAATATTAGTAAATCGAACTTGACGTGCTGCCTGCACATTATCTGACTGTTGAATCAAAATATTATCCAGATCTTTCATTAAAGCACCTTTGAAAAACAAAAAAGCACAATATTCTTTAAAATAATGGATTAATACAATATTGGCTTTTTCGAAAGTATAACAAGGAGAGCCCCATTTCAATTCTTCAGACAAATGACAATCTAAAACAATTTCTCTCATTTGTTCAATTTCGGCTTTCCACTTTTCAGCCTTTTCAAAATAAAAATCAACTTTAGAATCTGTGCTGTATTTTGTCATAATGGATTAGTTTTTAGTGGAAGGCTTGCGAAGCAATTGTTCAAGATTGGGCAAATATAAGTAGATTAACTGCAATACATCAGTTTTCGACTATTGGAGAGCCTGCTAAATGGCAAGCTCGGTTTTCAAATTTAATTCTTGAAAACTATTTATAATTCGAATTAACTCTTCCATCAATTTTTAATTTCATTATAGTCAAATTTAAAACAAAATTAATACAAAAGCTATCCAAGTAAAAACAACAATTTTAATCAATTACAACCGCTCTAAAGCTCATCAATCAAAAGTTGACCTAAAGTTGGCTTCTGAATAAAAATCAATGCAAATAAAACATATTAATCAGCCTCACTAACAAAAACATTTACATGCGACTGAAAAGCCCTGTTATTCCAATTCGGGAGATGTAGCTTCTATCTCTGACGCATCTGTTTGGAAAAAAGTTTTAGGGCAGCTGCATTGCGGGATTTCCAAAAGTGCCATAAAACAGAAAACCCCGTTTCGTTTAGAAACGGGGTTTTACAAAAGAAAGGCGACGACATACTCTCCCACATGACTGCAGTACCATCTGCGCTGGCGGGCTTAACTTCTCTGTTCGGGATGGGAAGAGGTGAGCCCCGCCGCAATAACCACCTTAAGGCTATTCGCTGCAAGCAGCTTCCGACTGTTAATTATCAATTATCAATCAGACAATATCTTAACATACTGGGATAAAGAAACAAAGAATTTTTTTTTAGAAAGTTCTCTCCTCCCGATTTCTCGGGAGGAAAAGGGGTGTGCATAAGCTTACGGATTATTAGTACTGCTCGACTGTGACATTACTGCCTTTACATCTGCAGCCTATCAACGTGGTCATCTTCCACGATCCTTAAAAGAAATCTCATCTTGTGGTGGGTTTCGCGCTTATATGCTTTCAGCGCTTATCCCTTCCAAACGTAGCTACTCTGCGGTGCCCCTGGCGGGACAACAGATACACTAGAGGTTTGTCCAATTCGGTCCTCTCGTACTAGAATCAGATCCACTCAAATTTCTAACGCCCGCAGTAGATAGAGACCGAACTGTCTCACGACGTTCTGAACCCAGCTCGCGTGCCACTTTAATGGGCGAACAGCCCAACCCTTGGGACCTTCTCCAGCCCCAGGATGTGACGAGCCGACATCGAGGTGCCAAACCCCCCCGTCGATATGAGCTCTTGGGGGAGATCAGCCTGTTATCCCCGGCGTACCTTTTATCCTTTGAGCGATGGCCCTTCCATGCGGAACCACCGGATCACTATGCTCTACTTTCGTACCTGATCGACCTGTATGTCTCTCAGTCAAGCTCCCTTATGCCATTGCACTCTGCGCACGGTTACCAAGCGTGCTGAGGGAACCTTTAGAAGCCTCCGTTACTCTTTTGGAGGCGACCACCCCAGTCAAACTACCCACCAAGCACTGTCCCCCGCAATACGGGGTTAGGCCTCAGATAAACAAAGGGTTGTATTTCAACAATGACTCCACAGCGCCTGGCGACGCCACTTCACAGTCTCCAACCTATCCTACACATCATTTATCCAAGGTCAATACTAAGCTATAGTAAAGGTGCACAGGGTCTTTTCGTCCCACTGCGGGTAAACGGCATCTTCACCGTTACTACAATTTCACCGAGCTCATGGCTGAGACAGTGTCCAGATCGTTACACCATTCGTGCAGGTCGGAACTTACCCGACAAGGAATTTCGCTACCTTAGGACCGTTATAGTTACGGCCGCCGTTTACTGGGGCTTCAATTCAATGCTTCTCCGAAGATAACATCTCCTCTTAACCTTCCAGCACCGGGCAGGTGTCAGGCCCTATACTTCATCTTGCGATTTTGCAGAGCCCTGTGTTTTTGATAAACAGTCGCCTGGACCTCTTCACTGCGGCCCACATCGCTGTGGGCGACCTTTCTCCCGAAGTTACAGGTCTATTTTGCCTAATTCCTTAGCCATGAATCTCTCGAGCACCTTAGGATTCTCTCCTCAACTACCTGTGTCGGTTTACGGTACTGGTTCTTACTGCCTGAAGTTTAGAGGTTTTTCTTGGAAGCCCTTAGGCGCGCTATCTCTTTGTCCGAAGACTCCGAGTACTATCGCATTTCGCCATCCTCTACGGATTTGCCTATAGAAGATATAGCTAGGTGCTTTAACGGACTATTCCGTCAGTCCGCGGCGCTTTCATCACTCCGTCACCCCATCACAGCAATAAGAAGTACGGGAATATTAACCCGTTGGCCATCGACTGCCCCTTTCGGGTTCGCCTTAGGTCCAGACTAACCCACAGCTGATTAGCATAGCTGTGGAAACCTTAGTTTTTCGGTGTGCGGGTTTCTCGCCCGCATTATCGTTACTTATGCCTACATTTTCTTTTCTGACCGGTCCAGCATACCTTACGATACGCCTTCAGCCCTGTCAGAATGCTCCCCTACCACTTGCACATACATGCAAATCCATAGCTTCGGTAATATGCTTATGCCCGATTATTATCCATGCTCGTCCGCTCGACTAGTGAGCTGTTACGCACTCTTTAAATGAATGGCTGCTTCCAAGCCAACATCCTAGCTGTCTGGGCAGACAAACCTCGTTCTTTCAACTTAGCATATATTTGGGGACCTTAGCTGATGGTCTGGGTTCTTTCCCTCTCGGACTTGGACCTTAGCACCCAAGCCCTCACTGCTGGTAAACATTATATAGCATTCGGAGTTTGTCAGGAATTGGTAGGCGGTGAAGCCCCCGCATCCAATCAGTAGCTCTACCTCTATATAACTATATCCAGCGCTGCACCTAAATGCATTTCGGGGAGTACGAGCTATTTCCGAGTTTGATTGGCCTTTCACCCCTACCCACAGGTCATCCGAAGACTTTTCAACGTCAACCGGTTCGGTCCTCCACTGTGTGTTACCACAGCTTCAACCTGCCCATGGGTAGATCACACGGTTTCGCGTCTAACACTACTGACTAAAGCGCCCTATTCAGACTCGCTTTCGCTGCGGATCCATGGCTTAACCACTTATCCTTGCCAGCAGCGTTAACTCGTAGGCTCATTATGCAAAAGGCACGCCGTCACCCCACGAAAGGGCTCCGACCGCTTGTAGGCGCATGGTTTCAGGATCTATTTCACTCCGTTATTCACGGTTCTTTTCACCTTTCCCTCACGGTACTGGTTCACTATCGGTCTCTCAGGAGTATTTAGCCTTAGCGGATGGTCCCGCCGAATTCAGACAGGGTTTCACGTGCCCCGCCCTACTCAGGATCCCGCTATCCATTACGCTCGTTGCCCGTACGGGGCTGTCACCCTCTATGGCGCTCCTTTCCAGAAGCCTCCGGTTCCTTGCGCATGAAATGTCGCGGTCCTACAACCCCAACTATGCCGTAACATAATTGGTTTGGGCTAATCCGCGTTCGCTCGCCACTACTTACGGAATCACTTTTGTTTTCTTCTCCTCCGCCTACTTAGATGTTTCAGTTCAGCGGGTTTGCCCACCTATCGGTGTGCTATATCTTCAATATAGCGGGTTGCCCCATTCGGATACCTGCGGATCAACCGGTGTGTGCCCGTCCCCGCAGCTTTTCGCAGCTTATCACGTCCTTCATCGCCTCTGAGAGCCTAGGCATCCCCCATGCGCCCTTATTTTGCTTATTGCACCAATCTTGTCCGTTAGAACAAGACCGTTTTGTTTTGTTTTCATCATTGCTGATAAAAACGCTTTCTACTTTCTTATTATTTTCTTATCCCAATATGTCAATGAACTTTAGCCTATCATCCTTGTGATGGCTTCGTGGAGAATAACGGAGTCGAACCGTTGACCTCCTGCGTGCAAGGCAGGCGCTCTAGCCAGCTGAGCTAATCCCCCAAATCTAATGATGAATTGTGAATTATGAATTATGAATTAAGATTCATAACGCTTCAACTCTAGAATTTCCTTCTCTTCAAGCTTTAAAAAGTAGTCCCGGGCAGACTCGAACTGCCGACCCCTACATTATCAGTGTAGTACTCTAACCAGCTGAGCTACGAGACTCTGTTTTTTTTACTTAAAAGTTTATTTCTTTAAATTAACAGCAAGAGTAATGCAATTTCAAGACCCAAAACCTACAGTCAGGCATCTCATTTCCCCAGCGTGCCTTCCGGCTAACACATGGGGCTCTAGAAAGGAGGTGTTCCAGCCGCACCTTCCGGTACGGCTACCTTGTTACGACTTAGCCCTAGTTACCAGTTTTACCCTAGGCAGCTCCTTGCGGTCACCGACTTCAGGCACCCCCAGCTTCCATGGCTTGACGGGCGGTGTGTACAAGGCCCGGGAACGTATTCACCGGATCATGGCTGATATCCGATTACTAGCGATTCCAGCTTCACGGAGTCGAGTTGCAGACTCCGATCCGAACTGTGACCGGCTTTATAGATTCGCTCCCCCTCGCGGGGTGGCTGCTCTCTGTACCGGCCATTGTAGCACGTGTGTAGCCCAAGGCGTAAGGGCCGTGATGATTTGACGTCATCCCCACCTTCCTCACAGTTTGCACTGGCAGTCTTGCTAGAGTTCCCGACATGACTCGCTGGCAACTAACAACAGGGGTTGCGCTCGTTATAGGACTTAACCTGACACCTCACGGCACGAGCTGACGACAACCATGCAGCACCTTGTAGACCGTCTTGCGAAAGGTCTGTTTCCAAACCGGTCAGTCTGCATTTAAGCCTTGGTAAGGTTCCTCGCGTATCATCGAATTAAACCACATGCTCCACCGCTTGTGCGGGCCCCCGTCAATTCCTTTGAGTTTCAAACTTGCGTTCGTACTCCCCAGGTGGGATACTTATCACTTTCGCTTAGCCACTGAACTTGCGCCCAACAGCTAGTATCCATCGTTTACGGCGTGGACTACCAGGGTATCTAATCCTGTTCGCTACCCACGCTTTCGTCCATCAGCGTCAATCCATTGGTAGCAACCTGCCTTCGCAATTGGTATTCCATGTAATCTCTAAGCATTTCACCGCTACACTACATATTCTAGTTGCTTCCCAATAATTCAAGTCCAGCAGTATCAATGGCCGTTCCACCGTTGAGCGATGGGCTTTCACCACTGACTTACAAGACCGCCTACAGACCCTTTAAACCCAATGATTCCGGATAACGCTTGGATCCTCCGTATTACCGCGGCTGCTGGCACGGAGTTAGCCGATCCTTATTCTTACGGTACCGTCAAGCTCCTACACGTAGGAGGGTTTCTTCCCGTACAAAAGCAGTTTACAATCCATAGGACCGTCATCCTGCACGCGGCATGGCTGGTTCAGGCTTGCGCCCATTGACCAATATTCCTCACTGCTGCCTCCCGTAGGAGTCTGGTCCGTGTCTCAGTACCAGTGTGGGGGATCTCCCTCTCAGGACCCCTACCCATCGTAGCCTTGGTAAGCCGTTACCTTACCAACTAGCTAATGGGACGCATGCTCATCTTCCACCGTTGTGACTTTAATCATATCCCGATGCCGGGTCATGATGCTATGAGGTATTAATCCAAATTTCTCTGGGCTATCCCTCTGTGGAAGGCAGATTGCATACGCGTTACGCACCCGTGCGCCGGTCTCAAGGCCCGAAGGCCTCTACCCCTCGACTTGCATGTGTTAAGCCTGCCGCTAGCGTTCATCCTGAGCCAGGATCAAACTCTTCATCGTATATTTTAATATTATATAGTCGATGCCTTATTCTAGTCGGTTCTCTTCGAATCTCTCGATTCCATTACTCTTATTCTTTCTTGTTTTGAAATCTCTTTCAAAACGGCTGTCAATTCAATATGTCTACGAACGTGTCTTCTTCTGTTTTCGCTTGTTTCTCAAAGCGGGTGCAAAACTAAAACTTCTTTTTGTTTCTCGCAAGAAAAACTTGAAAAAATTTTGAAGCTTTCTTATCGCTTCAGTTTCTCAACTTTTTCTTCCAATCTTTCAATGAGCTTCCGTGTTTTGCGGGGTGCAAATGTAAAAAGCTTTTTCTTTTCCCGCAAGCTTTTTCTAATCTTTTTTTTTCGAAAATCTCTTTCCTCAAAATATGATCGAGCTGCCGGAATGTCTAAGAGCGTTTTTCGCCGTTGCGGGTGCAAAAGTAGAACCTTTTTCCGCTTCTGCAAGCTTTTTTAAAGAGTTTTTTTGAAGTTTTTCTGCCCTTTTCCCTAACCTTCTCATAACGCGGGGCTTACATTTTGGATATTTTTCACCGCGCGTAAGGTTTTTCCTGGTTCGGCTGGCATTTTCTCATTTTATCGGGTTTTCCGATATCCGCTTTTAGTGGATTTTCAGCCTTCGGCGCCTTTTTCAGGCGTTTTTTCATCTCTCCAAAATCTTCCATTTCCCGAAATGCCTCTCCTGAAACCGCATCCATAGCCCCGATAGGAGCGGAAATCCTTCTGCTTTTTTCTTTAAAAAGCAGAAGATTGCAGCGGATAGCGGGATTAAGCTCCTTATCAACAGCAAAACTGCAATGGTGAAATTCCAAATTGCAAAACTGGATACGCTTCACTCCGCTAAGCATGACAAAATCTTAGTCGTAAATATATCGCATGGCTTTCTACATATATGCATACAAAAAACAAACCCGACGGGTTTTAAAACCTGTCGGGTTACTATACTATATAATGTATAAAATTATTTCTTGTTTAGTTCTTTCGCTCTTTGCTGCCACTTCTCTGATAAATCATCATAATTTACAGGATTAGCTGGTCTTTGATTTACCAATCGGCCAGATTCAAAAGCTCTCACTAAAATTGTTTCTATTAAATAATCTTCGTTTACGTCGTAAGGTTTGTATTCTTCTTTTAAACTTATATCAAATAAATTCGCGGTTGTATTAGAAACAAACGCCTTAAATCCACTTTTTAGGGTTTTAATCAATTCATAAGTTGTAATTCCAGTTTGACGATGAATCAATTTCACTAAGATCTGTCCTTGTTTTCTGGATAGCTTTTTTAGCCTTTCCTCAAATTCATTATTTAGGTAGTCTTCTACAATTTTGAAATACTTCTTTTTTTCACGGCTAGTTTTTAAACGAGCCATTCCATTATTTAAAACGGTTAATCTTTCTGAAGCT
>Ga0209489_108177_pt1 | contig 14633 bp, 8 predicted proteins | sample SiratrowhiteBW_FD_187527 | JGI IMG/M metagenome (GOLD analysis project Ga0209489, IMG submission 187527) | Root nodule microbial communities of legume samples collected from California, USA - Siratro white BW (SPAdes) (version 2) | ecosystem: Host-associated > Plants > Roots > Nodule | place: USA... | reverse complement strand
TATATATATATATATATATATATATATATATATATATATATATATATATATATATATATATATATATATATAATTTAATGTATATTTAAATATTCTTTGCATTTTCTTTTCAGTGTTTTTATTCTGTTTCTTCCCATTTGTTATAGAATGTAAGAGATTATTGAATACTGAATTGATAAGATATAATTAGAATTAGTTTTGAATCAGTTTTTATTTGTTGATTAGTATTGATTTGAATACAATTCTTAACATTTAGGATTTAAATAATTGTTTTTTAGTTTTTCTAACCTCACATGGAACGTGAATTGCATTTCCTCACATTTAAATACATAATAAGACTATATATAGTCTTATTAGTTTATCAAATAAAAGTAGAAGAAGTACTTTTACTCTTTCAATATTTTAGAAACATTAACAATTGATATTAGAGCTCTTTTAAGGAGTTTCATTTTGAGTAGAGTTTTAAAGAAAATATGAGAATTAAAAATGGATTAGTGTAACTAATGATTTTATAATTTCAAATATTATGATTATGAAGAATATTTTACGATCAAAATAATATTACTGGAGTTTGATTAAAGATGGAGTATTTATAGGAGTAGAGAAGTTCAGTTTATATGAAGCACAAAAGAAAGTATCTCCTATCAGCATATATAGATTCACCACAATATTTTATGCTTTTATTACGACAAGAGCACCTTTAACAAGTTTCAAGATCCCACCTTCAATATGGGTCTTGCAACCAAGGCCATCCAGCTACCCAATAGACAACAAATTCTTCTTCAAGCCTTTTATGTGTCTTACCCCTTGAAGTGTGTAAACAAAACCATCAAACATTTTTATTTTGATAGTACCCACTCTAACAATTTCTAAGGCATGATCATTTCCTATGAACAGAGATCCTTCCAAGATAGGTTCATAAGTATAAAACCAATCACGATGTAGAGTCATGTGCCAAGTTCCTCCTGAATCCACAATCCAAACATCAATAAGTTTGTTTGCCACCTTTAGAACCAATTGTTGCTTTGCCATAGAGGATTTCTTCATCATCAAAGGTACTCACTACACATCTTTGAGAAGTTGATATTTTTGAAGCCTTCTTTATATTCTTCTTATTCCGTCAATCTTTCTTTAAGTTCCCGCTCATGCCACAATCAATTATAGCATATGAAGTTCTTCCTTCCTCGTGAATTTAATCTACTTTGACCTTGACTCCCATTGGAACCACGCTCCATTGATCTCCCTCTTATCACCAACAACGCCTATGCTTGTTTTGAGCTCTCCAATCTATCTTCCTTATTTTTTTGCCTGGATTCTTCTTCAAGAATTGCAGCAGCCATATCCTCAAAGAAAAGATAATCAATCAAGACATTATTAGTTAGGTTGATGATGAGTTGATCATATGAATCTAGTAGAGGTTGAAGTAGAAGTTCTACACATTCATTTTTTGCTATTTTGTAATTCAACAATGAGAGTTGGAAAAATAGTGTATTTAGATTGTTAATATGATTTGTTGTCGTCGATGTTCATTCATTCATTTGAAGAGTATAAAGTATTCTCTTCAAAAATATCTTGTTGAAAAGTTACTTGGCCTTATATAATTTGGTGAGAGCATCCCAAATTTCCTTTGCTGTCTTTTTCTCTGCTATACTTGACAAGACTGAATCAGCTAGTGCCAAGTGCAAGTTTGCAACTGCATTGTCATCCATTTTCTTCAATTTTTCATATGTAATCCCAGTGGGTCTACTTTCAATTGCAGCCACAGAATTTTCTTTCCTCATAATTTCTTTTATTTTCAATTTCCATAAGAAAAAGTTACTCCCACTAAATTTTCGAATCTCATACTATGTTGCTTTTGTTAATATGACATGCAGTAAGTCGCAACGGAAAATAAAATTAATCAACAACCTTTAGCTCTGATGTCATTGTTGACGTATAACATTTCTTAAATATAAAAGTGAAGAAAACGGAAACTCATATCATTTGTGAAAAAGAATACAATAATTTCTCACTATAAGACCTTGTGAGATGTGAGGTAAGAAAGCTCATTTTGTAACTACACTTATATAATTAGACCATCTATTACTTAAAGGTATAACTCTTCTTTATTTCCACCATAAAAAAATTCTATGACCATAAGCTACTCTCCTTTCATTTTATTTAGTTTTTCACTAGCTTTACTAATTTTATAACAACTACATTTAAAGTTGGAGTAGCAATATACCAAAACTATAATGCAAAGATCATACCAACGAGTAAGATCATTAAACATTTAGATAATCTAGTGTTGGTAGTCTTATAATAGTACGTTTATACTCTAATGTGGGAAATTTTCTGAAAGAGTTTTGTGTTGTCTGAATTTTATGTGAAAGGATGACTAGGCACAGCATTTTCGGAGGTTTGCTCTGTCTTGTTGGATTTGACAATAACTCACAATAATGTTTTGTATGGGGTTAAAGCATCTCTATTTATATTTTTTTTTTACTATTAAAAAAAGTAAGATAAATAAACTTATGATGATTACAACTTCTATGTGAACAATTCCACCTTGTTCAACTTCTCTTATGGTACCACCACCACTTTCATTTACAATCTCATTCTTTTTGTCATCGTCCCAAACAATTATGGTTCCTTGGACTATGCCAATGTCATTAGATCCTACTTAAATCTTAGGTTTGCTTCTAAACCTGACGAAACTTTGGTCCAAAGTTTCATTGGATTGAGAATGCACTTCAATGGTGAGAATGTGGTGGCTTTTATAGAAGAGCTTTAACATTCGTTAGACAATAATTACATGACAAGACTTTATAACGTTACTGTCCAAATATGACCATAAAAAATGATGAAACCTAAAAAGGATTGAGCCTGCAAAGACAATTCTTCTATATGATATTCTTCATGAATCTAGAATTTCACGTGGTTTGAACATAGATGATTAAGAAGAATCACAAAAAATATAATAATTAGTTTTTATTTCCTTTTCATGAATGAAAAGTTCTTATTTAAATTTTTTTAATTCTTTTAATATAAATTACTAAATGTAATGTTTTTTTCATCGATAATTACTTGAAGGCTAATTTAACCCTAATACATTGAACAATAATAAAAGTTAAAATGTAACATTTTAAGACACCAACAAAATAGACTACGCTGCTTTTGCCTTATCACCTCCTAACTTTTAGAAATTACAAGTTGCATGACAAAATATAATAAAGAAATTACAAGTTGCATGAGAAAGTATATCCAATATAAATGAATCATTTCTCTTAGTTTAAGGAATCACACAATATGTGCTACTTTTATCTTTCGTTCTCACTAATTTTTTATCTTTTGTTCTCACTAATTTGAAAGTAAGGTATATGAAAGGGAAGGTTTAGTATGATTAGGATTTTTTATTGAAAGTTTAATTAAATTTTTTTTTAGAGTGATGATTTGTTAAGATTGTATGATGTCAAAACCTGTTTCTCCAAGATAATCTGTTATAATTTTATTTTCTTTAATAAATATGTTACAATTAATATATATATATATATATATATATATATATATATATATATATATATATATAAATTAGTGTTATTTTAATTTTTGAAGTTTTGAGTACGATAATTTTTCTTATCAGCTTTTTATTATGAAAAAAATTTTAAGTGTGAGAGTGGTTTGTTTTAAATTAGATCAAACATAGTGATAATATTTTTATAAATATACTTATTTCTCTTAAAAGTTATTCCATTCAAAAAAGTATTATTTTCAAATACTATATGATGATATATTATTACTAAATAAAAATATATTATAAACTAAAGTTTGCACCAAATTAAATTTTCGGATCACAAATTGACAATAAGAATAATGATATTGAAAATTGAATTAATTATTTATTACGTCAATTAAATAATCTAGAAACTTAAAATGTCAATTATAACAACATAAAATTCTATTTGAATTCTCAAGAGAACTAACATTAAGAATAATTTCAATTAACAAATGTAAATATATGCATTCTATACAAATTAAAGCATAATCGAATTCAATTAATAGATGAATTGGTATAAATAGAATCTACTTGCATTTTTTAAAAAAACAAACAAACATATATGATAAATATAATACACTGTTGTGAATTGGTTTGATTTGGGGGCAATTTTTTTACTTGAAAACAATGTGGTTGGGAGAAAAAAAGATACAGGAAGAAATTCCGTTTTGTTATTTTCTATTTTTTGTTTGATTTTTGAATTTTGAATAGTAACCAATCTAATTAATGATAAGATGAGTTATTAATCAAATGTGTCTCATTTCTAAACAGATGTGTAGATAACTTAAAAGAAAAAAAATCTTAAATAAAATTTGAAGATTATCGGTCTTATTTAAAAAAAAATCTTATATTTATTCTTTGAAAAATAGAGTTAATGAATTATTATTTATGATAATTAGTTATATTATTTCTATTAGAATTTAGTAATCTACCATAAATAATTTAATTAATTATTTTAAATAATAATTGAGGGTTTGTGCAATTAAAAATATTCTAAAAATAATTTTAAAATAACATATAAGTTCTATATACATCACCAAACCAACAATCTCCCATTCTTCATTCGGATAATTATCAAGAATCTAATAATGTTCTAATAACATAATTAAAATATTTGTTTTTTTAACAAGATAAAAAAAAAGTCATAAAATCAAAACTAAAATTATAAAATAATTAAAATTAAAAGTTAGCATATTGAAAAAAAAATAAAAAATTATCCATAAGTTTTCATATGAAATTATAATACTTTGTCAATAATAAAATATATGAAAGAACAATACTGTCTTCTATATAAAGTTAAATTAAAATTAATAAATTTGACCAACAATAAAAATCCATAATAATTAACCATATATCACAAAAGCTAAAATCATATAAATTAAAAAAATACAACAATATAGAGTTGTGATGAAAAACAGGATATGTGAAAATTACAATTTGGAACGTGTTTAATTATTAATTAACATTTACACTGAACTCATAAAAAAGAGATAGGAAATCTTAGTAATGTGATTTCTAACTTTTTTATGGAAAAAAAATTAAAATCTTTTCATGCCAACAGTAATTTACATCCATAAGATATCAACCCTAACTAAGAATTTTAAAATTCTAAAACTAATATAGAAAACAAAAACTGCAACATAAAAATAGGGTTTGAGAATTATCACTTAGGGTTGAGATCTTATGCAAAATTACTGTTAACATAGAAATAAAATACAGGTTTAAAATCTTTCCATAAAAAAAAATAGAAATTACATTACTAAAGTTCGTATCTCTTTTCATGAGTTTAGTGCAAATGTTAATTAACAATTAAAACATTACAAATTGTAATTTACAACAAAGATAATGTTTTTCTTCAAAATAAATGTTGGTTTCTTTGGATGCTGATTTTTATATTAGCCAATTTTAGTGTTGAATTTGAGTAGGTGACACTAAATTTCCAATTGAATCTCAAGTAAAAACATAATTAAAATTTATAATTATTAGTAGTCATAAAAAATTATTACAAAAGAAGAATTTAAATCACTTTCCCAAATTATTATAATAGAAAATTTCATTTACTCCAAAGATAAAAAAAATAGGAAATTTCATTTAAATTCATTTTTTCCTGTTTGCAAAATATTCCAATTTTTGAAGAAATTTTTTAATCGTTGTTTTAACTAATATAAAAAGAAAATGAAACTACCTTTTTCATTTGTAACAAACTGCGTGTTACGTTTTCTTTTAACCTTAAATGGGTCAAGCAAATAATAGTAAATGGGCCTTACGAAAAAAGCCCAAATAATGCAACTAAGACCTCATGTGATTCCTTCAAGAAAGGAGAAATAACACTCCATGCAAGTTCAAAATAATTGAACTCAATACTAATAATATTAATCTATAATAATTAATAATGTGAATTTTTTTTTCTTTACCTTCTTTTACAGTTTTTTACTTTTTTTTTTTCCTTATAAAGACGATCAATTTTATTGATTGAATAAACGCTTCACTATTAATGAAAGATGACAAATGTTTATAACTGTACAAGCTAATAAAAATTCATTTTTATAACTATTATATATAGTATAAATTATAATAACCATTTTCATTTTGAAAATGTTTTCAATTACAAATATTCTTTTATTATTGTAAAAAGAAGTGGAGACACATTTGTCTATATTCTACCTTCCTTTTCTAAAATTTCACAAAAATATTGTTTCACTGCAATTTAAAACAAAATAAAAATCACGTTACTGTATATATTTGTTCTTTCCCAATCCTTAATACATTTTCAGCTTATGATAAAATTATTTTAGACAATGAATTAATGAATATGATTTTTCTTTTAACTTTTGGTAACATTTATTGTTGTTGTAGATATAATCTCCATTGTTATTACTAATAGAAAAACAAATATCTAATAAAAAAAAAATACTGACTTATTATACCAAAGATAAAATTAGATAAAAACTATGTACACAGAAAATGGTTGTTAATAATTATATAACCTGGATAATTAAAAATACTCACAACAGATTTGTGACTTTATCACTTTTTTCTAGTGTTTTCATTAATTTTATATAAGATATTAAATTGTTATACATTTTTTTAAAAAAGTGAAACTTTTAAAATTACTGAAACATAATTAAAATCAACTGAAACAAAATATTATATTATTTGTATTTAAATATATTTATCTTAAATGTCATGACAATTTATCTAAATATTCTTTTTCTATCTCTTACTTCTAATTTGAATTTTGATTTTATTAATAATCTCGAGAGATTAGAGATAAGACTTTCTAATAGTATATAAAAAGGATACAAATTTTATTTTATAATTCTTGTAAAGTTAAGTTACACTTAAAATTTATTTTTGAGATAGTATCCGAGTCTATCTTAGTAAGGTTGTTAGGTTTATCAGATCTCTCTTAAATATATAGTCTCACATAAGAGTTGAGAAGTTGAAAAATCTCAACCTGAATAATAAAGATGTGTTGAAGATCTCACATTAAATATAAGACATTTCAATAATATATAAGTGAATGTAAAACTTAATTTATAAACTGGTATTGTAAGATTAAATTAAAATCTAGTTATATAAACAGATTGTCTAAAGTTAAAAGTTAAACTTAAAGTCTATTTTTTAAGAGATTGTCTAAAATAATTCTACCAGGTTAATATAATCAATCATTCTCTCTCAGGAGGTATATTTTATTTAATAGGTAGATATTTTTATAAATATAAATTAAGTTAATACTTCTATTTCAATTTGTTTGATTAATTATATTTGTATATTTAATGCAGTTAATGTTTTGCAACCAAACTATATGTATACAACTGAATTTAACTATAACATATAAGTGAAAAAGTATTTAAACTTTCAGATGAAAAAATTGATTTACATCTGAGAAATTGTTATCTTTAAATTATTAGAATAAAATATAAATTAAAATAAATAACATGATATGAATATCTATGATGATTACAAATTGTAGGTAAATATCATCACGTTGATAGGATAATCAGCCTATAGGATTAGTTAGATATTTTCTAAAAGAAAGATAATAATCTGATCCAATTATTTTATTTTTTTAATTTATCATTCTACTTTTTTTAACTTAAATTAAAATCTCATTGATCAAAATCAATATATATATATATATAGAGAGAGGTTTGGATCCAATAAATTTCAGTTTTAATCATATTTTTTATTTTGTTGTTAAAATATATATATATATATATATATATATATATATATATATATATATATTAAATATAATAAAAATTTTAAATATATTATCTATAAGATAATATAATTAATAGTAATATAACTCTTTCACTGTATTACAACTAAATTTAATATACTTTTATAATTAAAAAATATCTTTTGACTATTCTTCTCAATATCATAAGACATTTACTCAACCTAAATTTAATTGCAAATAACAGTCTATTTTGATAATATTTTTTTCTAATAAAGATAAATATAAATAATAATAATAATAATAATTCCTCAACCTTTATTTATCCTCGTGAAAAAGTAAAATATGAAACAATTTTTTTCTTTTATTCTGAAAAAATATAAAAATATTTTGAAACTAAAAGCTAATTTCAATTCTATTTAAATAACATCTAAAAAACAAAAATTAACTTTTCCTTTTATCTATTCTAAATTTAAATATTATTATTTTATCACTTATCTTTATTTTTAATTTTCTGTTACAATCTCTAATATTTTCAATCCTACTTTTTTAATCCCTAATTCTTCCTTTTTTATATCCAATTAAACCCTAAATCATTTTACTATCTCATTCTTTTCAAACCTTTCACTCTCCTCTTCTTCCTCCTTCCATAAACCCTAAACCAAACGTTTTCCTCTCTCCTTCTTTTCAAACCTTTCAATCTCTTCTTCTCCTTCCACTTTGTTCTTATTATCTTTACACAATATGGGATGTTCAACATTTACAATAAAGTGCATCACATCAAAGTATGTGTGGGCATTTATCCTCACAATGGTTGCTTTTGTTTTATTTTGTTTCCTCTTTCAACACATGTCTCAACACAATGAAGAAATGTACGATGATTATAATTTCTATGTGAGCAATTCCACCATGCTCAATTTCTCGTACAACACCACTACCACTATCTTTACTTACAATTTTATTCTTCTTATCACCGTCCCTAACAATCATGTCTCATTAGATTATGTCAATGCTACCGCCTCGTACCTAAATATTAGGTTCGCTTCCAAACCTGAGGAAACTTTGGTTCAAGATTTTACTGGGTTGAGAATGCACTTCAATGGTAAAAATGTAGTGAATTTCACCGAGGATCAGCTTTCGATGTTAGACAAGAACTATACCGCAGGGCTTTATAACGTTACTGTTCGAATATGGCCATCAAAATTGATGAAATCTGGAAAAAGGATCGGACCTGCAAAGAATGTTGTTCTATGTGATGTACAAGTTCCTCACGATACTAGGGTTTCATGTGATTGGATCAGAGAGGACTAAGAAGGATTAAAGAATGGTAGAAAAATGGTAATTACTAGGGTTTCATGAATTGATGTTATTATTTAGAAGTTTTGAGAATTTTTATGTAAATTACTATTACATGAAATTCAATGTAAATGAATTATTTTTGTTTTTTTTTGTCTAGTCTTTACATATGATTGTGATTCTCAGTCTTTTCGAATGTAAGGTATGAAAAGGAAAGGTTTCTCAGTTTTTTTTTTTTAACATGAAAAGGAAAGGTTGTTATTGAATGTTAACTAAGATTTTCTATAATCTGTTATAATATTATTTAATAATTATGTTACTATATTAGGTTATAGTTGGTATAACCTGTTATAATATTCTTTAATAAATATGTTATATAAACTGATATATAAACGGAAGAAAAAGGACTTAGTCGTAATATTTTTTTTATAGATATACTTAATTCTATTGAAAGTTATTTTATTCAAAAAGTATTATAGTCAAATAATATATGATATATTATTGTTGTTAAATAAAAATATATTATAAACTTTTTATTTATGCTTATCATGATGAGTCCCATATTACTTGATAAAATATTAAAATCTATAATATGTGAATATGAGAATGTTTGGTATATAATATTTTAAAGAGAATATTAAATCTAAGTTTTAATTTTTTAAATTTTGTGTTCTCAATAAGTTTGTATAATAATTAAATAAAAGTATATGTCTAATAAGGATCAGAATGAGTTTAAGACCTTAGAATTAAAATTTTAAATTTTATAAATATAAATATTAAATATAGAGTGGGTTATCATATAGTTCTTTGATATCATAACAATAATAATTTCAAATCCATATTTTAATTTTTATAATAACAATTAAAGAATTTTTTATATTATTATAGAAAATCTATTTGATAATTAATATTTGCAAATGTCGATAGATATTAAATATATGGTGGGCCTAACGTCTTTACAAATTAAAATATTATATATCATCTATGTTATAAAATTTAAATGTGATACAATTAGTTTGACCCTCGTTGATACAAGCAAAGATGGTGCTAGTAGTCACACTCATTAGTTATGGTACTAGTAGTCACACTCATTAGTTATGAGTACAAATGATGCCATTAGTTAGACTTATTGGTTATGATTACAAATGATGTCATTAGTTAGACTCAGATAATACAATTAGTAATACTCTGATGATACAATCAATCAAGCTCTATTACAAATACAAATGATATTATAATACAATTAAACTCTGATACAAATACAAATGATATCATGATACAAATACAAATGATATCATTAGTCAGACTTACTAATACATTAGGCTCACTAGTCAGACTCACTGATACATTAGGCTCACTAGTCAGACTCACTGATACATTAGGCTCACTGTAACATTCAAATTTAAACTTAAACTCACTGATATGAGTACAAATGATTAGTTAGACTCACTATTTGATTCACGTACATCAATTTAAACTATTTTTGTGGTGAATAGTCAAGATAAATTAGCTTATCTACCACTCATTTCAATCTCCAAAGTAAAACCTTCCAATACGTATAACTTAATTTGCACTTTTCTCAAGTTGACCATGAAGTAAAACATATAATCCAACCCACTCTTTGATTTACGTGTAACAATTTAAATAATCTATGTAGTGAGTAGTAAGGACAAATGAGCTTATACGCTTCAACTACATTTAATTTAAATTTAGGCTTTCCCTGAGATAGTGTTACACCTGAAGTAAGATGAACTGAGAATGCTCCTTTTTAAGTCAAAGGAATATCAATCAAACATAATAATGAGATTAGGAATACATATCAATCAAATATAATAATGAGATTAGGAATACTTCACTTGAGATTAGACCGCAAAAAAAATTGGAAAGTTTCTTACCCAAGTGAATCCATACACCAATCAAATAGAACAATAAAGATAGAAACAAACAAACAAAATGACGAGGTTAGGGACACATCACTCGACAAGAAAAATATAGTATTTACATATAATAGTTATTACTTCTCTTCCTTAATTACTTCAAAATGTATTGATTAAATGTTGTTCTTCTCTTTTTTAATCTTGTTGTTTTAGTTATAATATTTGTGTATCCATTTCATTATCATTCTCATATTTATAATGTAACTTGTAATTATTATATTCTTTTCAATTTAAATTCTAGTTTTTTATATTTTAGTCCCTATTAAATTAAGACTTCTATTGTAAAAGATAAATCTTTCAGATAAATGTTAAAAAGATAATTCAATAAATAATATTCGAAAGATTTTCAATTGAATAAAAATGTTTGTGCTTATTCTTGCATTAAAATTTTAGGGTTTTATTGAATATCACTCAACATCCAACCATGATAAAATGTAGATAATTCGTTTCATTGACTTTAGTAGATAGATATGAATTTATCTTTTGATTGAAAAACTTTCGAAAATTTTAAAAGTAGAGTTGAGAAAGAAATTGATTAAGTCATAAAGGAACTTCCTATTGGGTTGAGTTCATATCACTTGAATTCCACAAATTTTTGCTGTGAGAATGGCATTTGAAGACATTCAATAGAATGGTATAGCGTAAACTTCACAAATCACATTCTTAATCGATATCCAACATTTGCATTGAAGAATTGGAAAATTTGCAAACAAGAAAAAATGTATTTAATTCACTTTCCTTTTTTTTTATTGGAGTAAGTGAAACTTTGTTTAGATCTTATAAACAACTAGGAAAGTGATTTTAAATTCTTCTTTTGTAATAATATTTCTTATTATTAATCTCTAACATAAGAGAACTAATAATTTAAGTTGATTAATTTCTTTTTAGTTATGTTTTTACTTGAGATGCAATCCGAAATTCAATGTCATGTAGTTCAATTCAACCCTAAAATTGGCTAATATAAAGTTTAGCCTATAAAATAGTGACCCAGTCAAAAACTAACAATTATTTTGAGGAAAAACGGATCTGTGAAGTTAATTACAGTTTGGTATGTGTTAAATTGTTAATTATAACATTTGCACTCATAACTCATGAAAACGAGATCAAAACCTTATTAACATGATTTCTATTTTTTTCTAAAGATTTGAAATCCTACATTTTCTTTCCATGCCAAGAGTAATTTACATCCATAAGATCTCAACCATCACTAAGAATTCTCAAACTCTAAAACAACAGAAAACAAAACTACAACATAAGAAAAAATCAAAACAATCTTTTTCATCTAAAAGCTAATTTTTCACCTTCTTTGTGTTTTCTGTTTTTGAATTCTTTGATCAAGTAACACTCAACATATAAAATGTTTTGCTTTAAGAATTACATAAAATACTTTCTTGCATGGGAATTTGCAAGTCACAAAGAACTTCTATAGGAGTGCTAATCTTTAATGGCCATAGCTTGATAGTAATGTTGTAAACTCCCAACATGATGTCATTGTTTAATTCTAAATATTGATTGTGAAGTTAAAAACAATGATGGTGAGGATGAATGCCCATAAAAACTTTGATTTGATACATTGTTGCATGAACATGACAAATAAATTTATTTATGTTTAGTAGAAAGAGAGAGTGATGATTTAGAGTTTGAAGTAGTTTTGTGAGAGATATGGAAAATTTGTTCCAAAGAGTTGTAATATGAATGATTTTCAATCTGATAAAAATTATATGGAAAATTCAAAATATGTAGAAATCAAGTGAATTTAAATTTAATATTTTAAGACTACCACCATTTTTAATAGACACATTATAGATTTTAATAATGTATCAAGAGATATGAGACTCAAGGTGATAAACATAAATATAAATTTTATATATTTTTATTTAGATATAATATATCATATAGTATTTAAAATAATACTAATATATATGTATATATATATATATATATATATATATATATATATATATATATATATATATATATATAATTATAATAAAAATTTATGTTAATTTAAAAGGAAATTTTCATACTTAAATCTTAACGTAAAAAGATAATAAATCTGATAAAAAAGTTATCGTACTTGAAATTAAAAAATTAAAATAACAATTATACATATAAAAATCAATGCATATAATAAGTTCTTTACTGTTTTCTTCACAACTTTCTTTTTCTTTCTCTTCCATTTCTTGGAAGTCTAACATATCTAGAATGAAATCTTAATTTTCTATATTTTTTATGTTTTATAATTTTCTTCCTCTTTAGTTACAAAAATGGTAGTAAATATATAATTCCATATTAATTAAAGAAAACTATAACAAAATTATCTTGAATAATATACTTGGTGTCTTTTACCCTAATCCTAACAAGTCATCCTTCAATAAAAAAATCTTAATCATATTGAATAAGAAGCTCTAATCATACTCTAAACCTTAGTTTCACATTGTAAAATCTGAAACCTTCAGTGGAGAGAATTCACAAAACTGAATTTTTTTTTACCAAAAGTAAGTGAGTTAATTAAGTTTATGTGATTTCTAAACTTTTATACCAAAAAATGAAATCCTTCATTTACATTGTAGGCTAATGGTAATTTACATAAAAAAAATCATTATTTTTCTGTGATTCTTCTTAATCATCTTTAGTCCAATCACATTAAACCCTAAATTCATTCAGAAACTCTTATATCACATAGAAAATTTTTCTTTTGTAGATCTCATTCTTTTTATGGCTTCTATAAAAATTTATTCTAATTCAAAAATAAACCAAGTAAATTTCATACTTAAATTTTAACTTAAAAAACAAGACGTCTAATAAAAAAACATGGTACTCAAAATTAAAAAATTAAGATAATATATATATAAATCAATGCATATGATAAGTTCTTTTCCATTTTCTTTGCAACCTTCTTCTCTCTTTCTCTCCCCATTCTCGTAGGAGTCTAATAGATTATCAATAATGAAATCTTAATTTTCTATATATTTTTTTATGTTTTATATTTTTCTTTCTTTTTTTTAGTTCTAATAATGTTAACCAATATATATATTAACATATTAATTAAAGAAAATTACAACAAATTAGCTTGCATAATATATTTGGTAAACTTAGGTTTCATACCAATAGTTTAAGTTAATAAAGTATCAATCACACAAAAAAAAAATGAAAAATCTTTTACTAAAAGTAAATGGGTAACTCTATGAGATTTCTAATCTTTTTGTAAAAAAAAAAATAAATAAATAAAAAATAAAAAATAAAAAAATCTAATCTTTCATTTACATTCCATGCTAATAAAAATTATATAAAAAATCTCAAAACTTCTAAATAACAATATTTAATTAATGTATGAAAAAATGAAAAAAAAAATTATTTTTCTATGATTCTTCTTAGTCATCTTTACTCCAATTACATAAAACCCTAAATTCATATATTAAAATTTTGTTAAGTGAAGGAAGTAATTATTATCTTTTTAAGTCTCCTTCTTTTATATATTTATAAAAAAATATTATAAAATTTTATCTTAATAAAAAAAATATAAGCTCCATACTTAATTTTAAACTTAAAAAAAAAAACAAGAAGTAGGATAATAAAAATATAGTATTCAATAGATTGAAGATAATGTTATGTTATAACATTGTTTATATATATATATATATATATATATATATATATATATATATATTATTTTTTTTGT
>Ga0209489_108176_pt1 | contig 14633 bp, 10 predicted proteins | sample SiratrowhiteBW_FD_187527 | JGI IMG/M metagenome (GOLD analysis project Ga0209489, IMG submission 187527) | Root nodule microbial communities of legume samples collected from California, USA - Siratro white BW (SPAdes) (version 2) | ecosystem: Host-associated > Plants > Roots > Nodule | place... | reverse complement strand
TATATATATATATATTTTAAGTTGTTTCGTAAAATCCAATAGAACTGAGTATTAAAATGGAGGTAAAGTCCAATGTGTAATGTGTATGTTGTATTTATATCATTTGTTTTCTTTACGTTAAAACATGGGTTTGAGACATGTCACTGTTATCAATAAATATGATATGTATTGAATTTAATAATTTATTTTTTAAATTTTCTTAATTCGTAACTTTAAACGCTCTACAAACAATAGAAATATATCAGCTTTTTAAGATAACGAGTATAATTATTAAAAAAATATTTCTTACAATGTAAAATTGGATTCTCGTTCATAAATTATTGTGTTTAAGAGTTATTTTACTCTCATTTAGTCACATCTTTTTTGTACCGAGCATTTTATTTTATTTTTATTATCATTTTATAATTATTTTTAATTTAATTTACCATAAAAATTAAAACATATTTTTATTTTTCAGATAAATAAATTTTAAAATTATTTTAATCTTAAATCTCATTTTTAAATATTAAATTTATACCATTATATAAAGGTGATAATTTTTTATTATTTTTTTTATTGAACACTTTTATTCTTTAATAATTTATATCATCGTTATATTATATGAAGGTAACATATTTTTTTAACTATTTTTATGGTAATTCTAATTATTTTATAATTTTTAATTTTACATACGTTTTTTCTATTTCTCTCATTTTATTAAAGGTATCTTATACAATAATAGATTAAATATACGATTGAATTAGACCAGCATTAAAAAAGTATACAAAATTAATAATTAAATAAAATTGGATTCTTAAAATATAAAGATTAAAATTAGGAAAAGAAACAAATTATGGATCAAAATGAAAGAGGACCATAAATTACAAAATTCTAGAATGTCGATGAAGTAGGTATAAAATATATCTATCCACTCAAATTCTTTTATTTTTCAATGAAAACAACTACACCAGCAACACTACTTTTTTTTCTTATTTTAGTGTGAATGAGGATTTCACACTGTAATCACATTCACACCTTTTTCTTCTTCTACATTTTATTGTAAGTATAAACTTTTTTTCAGGAAATAAATGTTGAAGTCAAGAACCAAGTGGATCTTATTGTGTGAAAAAAATAACTAAGTGGAAATTGTTACGTCATAAAAGCAAGTGGATCTTATTTTCAATTACAGAAATATAACATTTACTACTTTTTTTAACAATGTTATAAATTTCAAAATATACATCTAAATAGTACAATCATGATTAATTAACGAGAATTTGTTTATGACAAAGAAGAAAAAGTCATGACTACCAAATATGTAGTTATATTTAATGTTTAGTTTGATAATGGCATATATATTGCAACAAGAAAAAAAATTATATTATTTTCTACAAAGTTTTTATATATGTAGAGTATCAAATAAATCCTTTTTCATTTAGTTTTAAGTAATTCTAATGGACCACTCTTATGTGAGCTACACAAAGAAAGAGAAAAAAAGAAAAAGAAAAACAACGATACCCACTCCATTGTATTTTTCTTTTTTGCAATATTTTTTTGTGTTATTTGTTGAGGCATTTTTTTCAACTTTAGTTGTTCAAGATAAAAGATATTTTGATGGCCTGAACTGGTTGTTTCTTGTCAATCAAATAATTAAGAAAAACAGTTTTCACCTTTTTTTTTTTTTTTTCAGAAAAATGATAGTTTGAGAACCTCTTTTTCATACAAATCCAATTACACCAGTAAGGAGTTCTACCACGAAGACAAAAAGAGTGTTTGAAAGGATTGCATTTTTCTACTCTACCAAAAACTTTCTGTGTTGATTAAAGGTTAAATCAACTTATAAAATGTTTCAAATTTACAAAATTATCACAACACTATTTATAAATATAAATTTATTTCATCGCATCGATTTTCATAAGAAAAAAAAAACTAATTGTCAAGTCTATTAAAATTATTTAGGCTAGTTAATTTTATTTCATCATTAACCATTTAAAATCTATTTCAAAAGTACACACAAAATTAATAATTTAAGTAGTTTAGTATTTATTGGCACTGATAATTTTTTACGAGCGTAACTTATTTACGTTAATAATACTTAAAAAAGATGCCCAAATGAGATATGAGAAATGACAATTACAAATCTCAACCATATAATTTCATATGATGGTGAAAATGGTGTTGGTGTTCTTAGAAGGCTAAGTTTGGTTGTGAAGTGATATATTAGGTAAAGGCAATTGCTTCTTGCACTCTCTCATTTGCTTCCTGCACCCATCATATCTTTAAAATACCAAAATTAGCTATAGACATGTAAAATTGATTTTCAAAAAATGTTTTTCGAAATAAATATTAAATTGTAAAAATGACTTTTGGAAAATGGTTTTCGAAATAAATATTGGAGGTGCAAAAGCAATTCTGGAAAATAATTTCCAAAATTCAAAAATGATTTCTAGAAAATATTTTTTGCAATATAAATTTAATTTTCAAAAATTCTTTTCTGGAAACATGTTTCGAAAAACATTTTCTGAAAATCAAATTTGTATTCCGAAAAATATTTTCCATAATGAATCAAAATTTTGGAAAAAATTTAAGTTCCATAAAACATTTTTTGAATTTCTTCTGAAAAAATGATTTTCGAAATTCAATAAAAACACCCCACCCCACCATCACACCTCTATACAACAACCATAAAATCCACCACACTCTCATAACACACCTACATTCAAATTAAAACCACCCTGGCAAACCCAACAAACCCCTTAAACTATCCATACATTTAAATCAACATAATACTTCACCAAAAATTTCAATAACAAATCAACTCATCTTACCTCTACATACTCAAAATGCACAATACTGTCAACGCCCTCCACTTCATCACTCCAATGTCAATTGTCGTTGCTCGTCCGCTAAAAACCCTTCATAATTGCTCTGCACTACACCTTCGAAACACCTCAACCACGAAACTCTTTTCTCCTTCTCTTTACTTACAAGGGCACCACTATCCATTCACGTTTTTTGATGAGGTGCAAGAACCAATTGCCTTAGTTAAATCATGAGAGTACCTTTCACTGAACTACTAAAATGAGGTGTTTACTACAAATTGGGCCACCTTGGGCCTTTAAATGTCCTTCTAGAAATTTCTTCTTGCACCCATCAATATAAGAAAAGAATAAAAGTGTCTCTCTAAAATTAATATAAAAGGGATTAAGATTTTTGAGCAGACATTATTGGCTCCTTGGAGGTGGTTGAGGCATGTTGTCATTCTCATAGTTATTGCGTTTTGACTGATGTAAAGAAAGATTTGATTGGATTTTGATGGAAGAAGGCCCCAAACAAGGTCCAATTACAAGAGTTATGATTATACACCTTAAAGTTAAAGAAGAGTCAGAAACACCTACACAGATCAAAATGTTGACTATTCTGAACTTTGAAGATCATTTGAGAAATTGTAAAAATTAGTATAGGAATTTTGCTTCTTGTAAATAAACCCTAGGTGCCTTAGGGTTTGTAAAGGCACCTAGGTTAGTTAAGGTTTAGTAGCGCCTAATAGACATGCCATGTGGCCCATTCTCATTGAAGGAAGGAGATAAGCGCTAGGGTTTAGGGGAAGCTTGCTTCACACGCTAGGTTACGCTAACCCTAGCGTGTGATGCAAGCTAGGGTTTCTTCTTAGCTAAGCTTACACGCTAGCTTAGCTTGCATAAGAAACCACTTGAACTCTACAAATAGATACCTAGGCTCCATGTATTCTAAGCTTGATTTTACTTAATGAAATGCTGCTGAATTTTCTACACATTGATCAAGTTTTCTATTGAGTTTCTTCTCTAAAAAGCTAGAGACTCTCTCATGAAGGTTGACCTAACCTCCTTGAAAACTTGCATCACCTAGTTCACTTCCACAAGGAGCTTCCACCGTAGCTTCTATTATACTCTTCTACTTCTACGGTTCTTCTTCCATTTCCAATTACTTCCGCAAACTTTGAGGAGTTTCACCTTTGCTTTTAACGGTGCAAAAGCCTCTTCCTACATCACATCAAGTGTCGCTTACATAAAAAGCTTAAAGCACCTAGGAGCTCTTTTATCAGATTTAGGATGAAGAAGCTTTATTTTGGTTGACTTTTTTTTTACTTAAATAATATATTTTTATTTTTTATTTTTTATAATAGACATCTTTGTTCTTTAATTTTTAAAATAGCATTTTTTATTTTTTTTATTTTTTTTTATTTTTTATTTTACGGTTAATAAATCAATTGTGTTACTTTTTATTTGTGTTTTTTTAATTTATCAAAAATTGTGATTATTAATTGATTAAAATTAAGATAAAGAATAATAAAAAACTAATTAAATTAAAATTTAAAAAAATAAAAAAAAATAAAATGAAATATTTTATAGGTTTTTTTAACTAATTAATTATAATAGGAAAATAAATGATCAATTATTTTATTTTATAATTTATGATTTATTTAAATTATTGGCAGAATAAATTATAATAATTTTATAATTTTATTTTTATATTAAAATTAAAATTGGAAGAAAAAAATATAATAAATTATAAAATTATTATTTGAATTAAAATTTATATCTTACATTTGTTAAAAATATATCTAAAAATTAATAGCAAAAATAAAATAAAATTATTGGGGTATTTTCTTTATAAATCAATATTGATTAAATGGTTTTAAAATTTCAAATAAAATTTAATTTATTTATTAATTACTTTTAAATATTATGTTTATTAGTTAAAAATTGTTAATTATTGAAATGATGTAGTACATGTTAAACATAAAAAAAAAATCAGATACATATATTTATTAAATATTTTAGTTAATGGTCCATGAAAAACTTTGTGTGAAATGAAACATAATCAATGACGAGAAGTAGATGCTCCAACAATGCTGGGACATGTTCTTTTTATGTTTGGTAACATTTGACAATGTGAACATTTTTTTGGATCGACCTTATTTTTTTGGATTTATGCTTAAGAAGCAAATTGTGATTTCTAAGGTGAAAATAATACTCTATTTATATACTATAAACTCATCATAGTTTTAGTTAATATAGATTTTTAACACATTTTTTAAATTAAAATATGAATATTTTGATTATATAATTAGATAATTTAAAATAATTGAATAATATTGAGTGAAATTTTAGGTTATGAATAAGTTTTTAATATATTAAGAATCAATGTGCTCATTTATGCTATTTTCTCTTTAATTTAAATTTTCAATCCTTCTTAGTTTTCCTTACACCCTTTTCAACACAGTATACCACGGTTTTGAAACGGAAGAATGAACAGAAAAGCAGCTCTTTTCTTCATTCAACAGCTCGGATCTTTCTAAAAGAATTTAGAAAGTAGAAGGGTATTCTAATAAACAAAAGAATAGATTAACAATCGCTCACTAGAAAATCCAATCATTATAATTTGTGGTAAATAAAATACACATAAAATTAATTATAAGTTATAAATAAGTTAAGCTCAAGTTTAATATTTTTTAACAAATTAAACTCATGTTTTTAATTACACTCGATTAAATAAATAAATACGTCAGAAACTAATAGCCTTTTACATTGTATATATATAATGTTTTAAAGATAAAACAAAAGAAAAGTTGTTTTATATGATATCATTTTTGTGTATACTTTTCTCTTTTAGTAAATCTATTTATATTTTTTATTTCATATTGTATACAATTGTTATTTATTAATTACTAAATAGCATTTTTTCCAACAAGGAAAAACTTATTTATTCATTAGTTACTAAACAGCATTCTTTCTAATCTACTATATTTTTTTTTAATACGTACAGGTGATATACTTCACGAATAGGAATAAAATGGAACCGATTGTCATTTGATGATTTGTTTCTTAAAAATCAAATAGAAAACAGTAACTTGATCTGACCCATGAATGGATTCGTGGAAGAGCTTTCCAGAAGAATAATATATATTATTATTTTTTTATATATATATATATATATATATATATATATATATTAAAAACCGTGCATGTTCTGCATATTGTAATAAATTTTGTTACAATAAAGGATATTTAATAAGAAAATAATAATTTCAGTAAGAAATAAAATTATTTGTATTAAAATTGAATTTTGATTTAATATAGCTGTATATTTAAAGTTTGAATCCTTAGAAATACTCTTAAATACTAATTTGACTGGATGTTAAAAATGGGAGGCAAGAAAGAAGTACAAATATGGTTGACCCTTACAAATTCCAACGTCAGCCCGTGATTCCCAAGCCAATCCAAACAGAGACAAAGAGAAAATATAGAAAACGCGCTTACGACTTGGAACCCTTTCTTCCATTCTCCACCAAAGTCATACTAGGAAACCTCGCCTAATACTTGTATAAACAATAGCTTCACTGCTTTTTTTAATCAACCATAAACAATTTCCTACTTTTCTTAATCTTCCTAATTTGTCTGTTCAGACGTCATTGTACTAGTATTATCAATTATGGTACATTTGGTTAATATTCTGAGAACTAATGTTAAAAAATATTAATAATCAATAATTTAATTAATTTCCATAAAAACACTTGTAAAAAAAAGGTTTGAAGAAAGCATGTGGACATTGAAAATAAGAATTAATAAATTGATAGAAGGTAATAAAGAAAGGAGCGGGCGGTGACATAGAAAAGGTGTTGCTCTTACAATCCCAAATTCAGTTTGAGTCTCAATTCTTCTTATTCTTCTTCTCTGTTTTGATTTTGTCACAAACGGTATCGTTTCTTCTCCGTCTTCATAATTCAGTTCAGTTTCTCTTTCTTGTCAACTCTCTACTATGGCTTTCTACCTTCCTTCCATCAATCTTTGCATAATCCTTTATCTCTTTCTTTTTATTTCTCTTTGCTCATCTGCTCCTTCCTCCCCACTTCTTTGATTTCGATTCCTTGATTATGATCTGCTTTTTTATTTTTCTCAACTTTTCCGCTTTATCCAACGATTCAGCTTTTTACTTCCCCGTAGGGTTTCTTTTCCATATCTTGATTTCGATCATCTACTGGATTGAGTTTCTCTGCTTTCAATTTCGATGCTGACTTCGTTGCATTCTTTCTCTCTGTTTTTTTTTTTGTTTTTTTTTTTTTTTTCTTTTTTTTGTAATTTTTTTTTTTTTTTTTTTTTTTTAGATTGCTGATCTTTTTGTACGATGCACTCGACATTTTCGAAAGGGTTTTATTATTGATGCTGTTTCGTTGGTTTGCAGAAAGGTTAACAGTAGAGGGACTTGACTCGCAGGAGATAGAGAGAGATGGCTAACAACGCTGCTGCCTGTGCTGAGAGAGCAACTAGTGACATGCTCATTGGCCCGGACTGGGCTATCAACATAGAGTTGTGTGATATCATTAATATGGACCCGGGGTATGTTTCTGATACTTTCTTTAGCTACTCACCAATCACTGCTTAAATCTCTCTACCTGTGTTTTGCTTGGAGATTCGGTGTATCTGCTGTAAGGATACTGTCATACATGATTAGAATTTTATTTTTCCAATCAAACTTAAATGGTTTCTTAGGGTCTGATTTAACAAACTTCTGAACGACATTTCCAAGAAAAAAATAAGAATGAGTTTCTGCCTTAGCTAAAATTAGCTTATGCTCAAGTTAAAAGAATTTAGAAAAGTTATATATGAGAGAACTTTTAAGAATTAAATTTTACGTAAACTAATTTTAACTTTATGGAGAAACTATTTTTAATTTTTCTTCGTATTTTTTTTTCTCCTAAAAGTCCTCCTGGAGAAACTCGTCCATCAACACCCTTAGTTTGTATTTACGATAACTGCCTGTACTCTGGTTCTGTATGTTCATTTGTAATCTTGCAAGTCAAAGTTGTTAATTTGATGTTTTTTTTTTTTTTTTTTTTTTTTTTTTTTTTTTTTTTTTTTTTTTTTTTTTGTTTTGGAAAATAAAGACTGCTCTTGTACATCTTTTACCCTCTTATATTGGTTAAAGGGGTGTGAGTGTGGGGGTTACTTCTATCTTCCACTCTTTCTGTGCTAGAAAGTGTTCTTTGTTGTTTAGATAGTTTGAACAAAAATTGTCTGGCCGATCATATTTGACAAAGTAACCTTTTATTGGGCATCTGTGTATCAGTACATCATTTATTATTTTCTCGAGTTTTGAGTTGCCATGTTCCTGTTATGCACTGATACATTGTGAATAAAAGGGCAGTGTTAACTGCTGGTTGCTCTTTTCTTTCTCATAAAGCAACTGCTATGAGTTCAGGGTTTTCATTGAAAAGGGAGCAATGGAATTTCTATTAATGCATCACAAATATAACTGAACTGAAAAAAAGTCTAGGTTTTGATTTTTGAAGGATTATTGAGTTGGAAACCATAGAAAATTCTTACCACATAAAAGACAATGGTAAACTGTCTTAATTCTGATATTCAGTTCTTTGAGCTGTATTTTGATGCTTAATCACACTTTTGGTACTTATTTTAATTTCAAATTGACGGCCCTTTACTTTTCGAAATGTTGCAACTCAGTCTTCTTTTACCATTTTGCCATTAATGTGACACTCTTTTGCTGACATATAGTATTATGAAGAAACACATTATTACTGTCAGCAAAAATGTGCACTTGAATACAGATAAAACGAATAGACAAGGAATTCAATTGTATCAATTTGAATATTGTGGAAATTATGTTTTTTCATTCAAAACCAGGGGAATAAAACCAAATATTGATGAAAACCGGAGGACTAGAAGTGAAATTAAACCACTTTTGAATTTGATTCTGCATTTTAGTTTTGAATCTCAAGTATGTAATTTATTCGATTGATCGTTATTTTGATTTCTCATGGGTTTTCCTTATTTAAATTGTTCCTGATCTTATGTGATATAACTAAGTAAATTTTACAGGCAAGCAAAGGATGCGTTGAAGATAATCAAAAAACGTCTGGGCAGTAAAAATCCAAAAATACAGCTTCTGGCACTTTTTGTCAGTATTTCTTTTGTTTTACTTTTGGATAATTGTGAATTATTCATTTACTTGGATTTAATCTGTTAAATATGGTTTTGAGTTATTACTACATTTATACACTTTTTAAAGGTACAATAAGCAAAAGTAGTCATGATTAAAAGATTTTAATCTGCGGTCATAGAAAGATATTAGGTGTAAAATAGTTCAAAAAACAATGATTACCTGACTTGGGTGCTTTGTATTTGACTAGGTATTGGAGACCCTCAGTAAAAATTGTGGTGAAAGTGTATTTCAGCAGATAATCGAGCGGGATATCTTACATGAAATGGTTAAGATAGTGAAGAAGAAGGTATTTATTGGTTTTGACACTTTATATTTCATTTTAAATGTTTCTTGTGCAATTGTATCTTGTATTTCGGGAGTGGAATACTTTCTTACCCATTGCTGTCTTCTTTTACAGCCGGATTTAAATGTGAGGGAAAAGATACTTATTTTAATTGATACATGGCAAGAAGCTTTTGGGGGGCCAACTGGGGTTTATCCTCAATACCATGCAGCGTATAATGAATTAAAGGTGGGCTATTCTTTATCTATATATTACTTTCTGAAATTATACGTTTGTACTGTGACAAATGTGAAATTCTTTCCTACTAGAGTCATATTAGTTTTTTCTGCCTTTATGCAACATATTACTGTAGTTGCTTTATTTATCCAAGGTCAAATTAGACTTAGGTCATCATTGTTTCTTCTTGTATTTTAGGGGGTTAATGGGTTATATTGGTACTTGAGGTGCACCTGCATCCAACTTTGAGCTTACGATATTCATATCCAACCTTGAGAATCCCACCCTCTCAAATACATATGCATATATAATTAATAATATATAAGAAATTACTGCTCAATTCTAATATGTCATTACACACACTAATAATATGTCAAACTCATTATCCTAAGCCAATGTATCATTAAGTTGTTGCTTTTCGATTTAGAGCTAATGTAATGTTTTTGATAATTAACAGTCTGCAGGAGTTGAGTTTCCACCACGAGATGAGAATAGTGTACCATTCTTCACTCCTCCTCAAACTCAGCCAATTGTTCATTCTGCTGAAGAATATGATGCTGCTGCTATTCAGGCTTCTCTCCAGTCAGATGCATCTGGCCTTAGGTGCTCTTTGAACTTTATCATGTTCATAATGTTCTAATAGTTATTTTTGTTTTGTGATTTGAGGTTAGTTAACATTGTTATTATACATATCACATTGTGCAAGGAAATTAACAGGGTATTTATCATAATAATGGATCTTGTAAATTGTTGTTTTCTTAATTTTTTAATTTATGCATTTTTGCAAAAACTCCCTGCTTTCTATGACTGATGTATTTTTTACTGTGGTTCACCATTGGTAAGAAATCTTCTCAGGTAACATGTTAATGAGGTTATTTCAAAATGTTCAGTGCTATCCTATGCCACACATTTCTCACTGTTAGTAACGATGTTTTGTGGCCAGTAGTTATGCTGTCAATGATGGCTATATCATGGTGAAGTTTATAAATTTTATTTACCTTGTTTTGCCTTGCAGAATTTGTTCTATCACAACATTGTTGACTATCACATTGGCGTGATGCATTTAGGATTATTAATTCCTTTAGGTTAAGATATGCTGGTGGTGTTAATTTATTTAGGGAAAAATTGCTTACATATTTACAAGGGGTATTTTGAAGCTCTTCTGAACTATTGTAGTCGTTGTTCTTATTTTGGTTATTCTAGGAGTTTTTTTGTTCCTCTGTTTTTCCTCGTATATGAAGCATGCAAAAAAAATAAAAAACGTTGTCCCTCTCATAATTGATTTGCTTATAAGCAGTTTGGCAGAGATTCAAAATGCTGAAGGACTAGCTGATGTGTTGATGGAAATGCTTAGTGCCTTAAATCCTAAAGACCATGAGGTGATGTTATTACTATTATTATTATTATTTCTTGTTCCTTTTCTTCTGGCTTCTTCCTGGAACCTTTGTTCAGTTTTTCTTGTCTATGGAAGTATGTATAGGTTTGAGCTTTGAAATTGCTGTCTTTGGGTTTCCGTCTTTTCTTATCCTGCTAGTTGTTTTGTGGTACTGTGGAATTCGGAGGGTTATGAAAATCCCCGAGAAACAACTGGTTGTATCGTCTGTGCCAATTGCCATTTAGCTAATAAGCCCGTGGATATTGAGGTTCCACGAGTGGTACTTCCTGAAATTGTATTTGAAGCAGTTGTTTGGATTTCTTATAATATGGAAGTGAAACAAGTTCTAGCTAATGGTAAAAAGGGAACTTTGAATGTGGGGGCTGTTCGTATTTTACTGGAAGGTTTTGAATTGACACCCCCTAATTGTATGTTGCCCGAGATTAATTGACAATCTGTCTTTTCAAAACTATCGCCCTAAAAAAAATGTTATTGTTGTAGGCATTCCATTTAGCAAATTGGAATAAGTAGGTTGTGACAATTATTAGTAATATTCTGATTAAGTTAAAGACTTTAAGAAGGATCCCTTTCCTCCCCACTCTGGCACAGTTGAAAGCCTGAAATATGTCCTATTTAGGTGAGACTCCTATATGTTTTTGTGTGACTCAAGAGTTTATTCTTGTTCTTCCTTCATCCTATAACTTTGCTAGCAGATATGAATTTTCCATTATCAATATCAAGATCATTCATGACTTAGAAAACTTAGTGGGCCCAGATCAAGTTACTTATTTTGTAGTGACTGTATAAAAATAAGCATAATTTATCATCCATAAGAATGAAAAAACTGTCAGGTACATTTATAGTTTGAACAGATCACTAATTGTTTTTTCTAGTTTTAAGTCAGAATTTGTTAAGTCTTGCTTGCCCTGGTGTTCTGAATGCACATTGTATTTAGCTGAGTTTATTAAGTAGCTAACCATGAATTTTTTTGGGCATGATAGTCCAGTGCATGACCGGATCTATGAAAGCATGCCTTGCAATTGCAGAACTAACATATAATACAAACTTAATGCTGAGTTAGCCATGAAATGTTCGGGGCATTATAGTCTAGAACATGACTGGATCTATGGAAGCATTTCTTGCATTTGCAGAACCAGGATATAATTCAAACTTAATGCTTTTGCTTGTTTTGCTATTAGCTTTATAGTTCAGTGCAAAACTGTGTGGCAAGTTGTCATTATTCATTTGTTTCTTATTATTCTGGACAAATGTTTCAGGGTGTGAAGGAGGAAGTGATTGTTGACCTTGTTGACCAGTGCCGTTCATACCAAAAGCGGGTCATGCTTCTTGTGAACAGTACTACGTAAGTGTTTTTTTTCCTTCAATTAGTAAGTCTCTTTTCTTTGTACAATTATAAAGAGTGACTGTAATGGTTTCTTCACTTTCAGGGATGAGCTGCTTTTAGGTCAGGGATTGGCACTGAATGACAGCCTTCAGCGAGTGCTCAGTAGACATGATGATATTGTGAAAGGAACTTCTGATTCAGGTGCTAGAGAAGCAGAAACTACAGTTATGCCACTTGTAAATGTAAACCATGAAGATGATGAATCAGAAGAGGATCTTGCTCAACTAGCCCATAGGTGAACCCCAGAAGTTCTTGTGTAGTTACTTCATCTTTCTTAGTGCGCACAATTGTGTTGGGGGAAGTCATAGGATAGGCTTGACATATTTTCATCAGATAATTGATATGATACCCTTTGTAGTTGATATATGTCTTCCCCTGTAACCATGACAAGATATTCTATTCCCCTTGTCTTTTGCTCTTTCTTTTTAGTTTCATAAACATTTAAATACTATGATTTCAGGTCATCACGTGATTCTCATGCACAGAATAGGAAACCAGTCTATGACAAGGCAGAACCAGGGAGGATAAACCCAGTTATTCCCCCACCGCCAGCATCAAAGAAGCCTGTCTACTCTGGCACTGGTGTGGTTGACTATCTCAGCGGTGATACATACAAGACAGAAGGATCTCCTCAAAACTCAGAACGCACTTCATTTGCAGCTCCTGTTCATTCTAGCCCTAATCCAACCTCATCAGTGTCTTCATCTCGTCCCCATGCCGTGAGTACCTCATCACCAATTTTTAGCAGCCAGCCTGTCTATGATGAACCGCCATCTTCAGTGGACAAATGTTCTGAGCGGCTGCCTCAAGCTCCCTGGGACAACCAATCTACTGGCATCATTCCACCCCCACCTTCAAAGTATAATCAGAGACAACAGTTTTTTGAGCAACAAGGTGCATCCCATTCAAGTAGTGGATCCAGTTCCTCTTATGACAGCTTGGTGGGACAAACTCAAACTCTCTCGCTGAATTCATCCACCCCAACCAAAGAACAGAAGCCAGAAGATGCCCTTTTCAAAGATCTTGTTGATTTTGCAAAATCCAAAACCTCATCATCTTCTAAACCCAATAGGTCATATTGATATATTGTGTTTGCTTTGCTTGTGCTGGTACAGTTTATGAATGTTGTTTATCACTTTTGTTTCAGATCACTGAGACGACCGGTTTGTGGTTGTTTAGGACCCTTCGGATATGAATTGATCATGCGTGTATTTACATATATTGCGTATATTCATGTATATTGTTCATATTGAATTTGTTGGCTTATGTTTTCAATAATATCAGATTCTTTTAAGCATCAGAGTCTCTTCAAATACGCTGGTTACAAAAAAGGGAGTGGGTGGTTATTGGATGAGCAATTTTAAGCTCTTGCGTAGCTTCGGGGTCCAACTGCTCAGATCAATTAGAAGGAATGTTGAAGCCCAAAAGCACGTAGGCTGATAACATCATTATACTGTAAACAGTTGGAGCTCGTGATAGTCAGACACCTGGATAATGCTTTCATCAGGATAAAATATTTTATTTGTATAATATCGTCCTTGGTTAGGCCTGGAGCGACACATACGTGTTATGTATAATTTGCATTAAAAAGGCTACGAAATAGCTGTTATGCTTTAAAGGTGGATCAGAGGGAACTGATGGGGTTGGGACAGAACTGGAGGAACCTTCGTACTGCACTCGCACCCACAACACATAATGGAGTGGTTGTGCAACTAATTTGTCCATTTTAGTGTATTTACGTCGCATAAATCCAGCCCCCGACCAACATCGTTAAAGCTAATCATGTCTTGTTTCAAATTCCCTCTTCGTCAATTTCCCAAAGAAATGTCAGAAATTTTGTATACCACAGATCTTAAGATCGAACAGTTAATTAGTTATTTAAGCTAAATAAAAATATCATTTAATCTAATTCTTATTTAATTATTTAGTTAAGGTTTTATCGATTTCTAATTTTAGATTCAAAATTTATAAAGTGTAAAATCGAATTTAGATTAGAGAATAACAAATTTAGAATGCTAAATGATGTTTTTAAAACTTAATCCAGCTTGATTTATTTTGATTCCATAAATTGATCATTGAAAATTATCTCTCTATAAATAAAGAACATAAAAGAAGGTTAAGAGAAGAAGATGAAAAGTTCAAACAAAAATTGAGAGAAAAAAGAAAATTAGATAAAACTAAAATTAAGAATTAAGCAAATAACTTATATATACATTATATATACCTGTTTAGAGCACATTTAGATAATATGATATGAAGTAAATATAAACGTCTACAAGTCCAACTAAAAAAAAGTTGAAAGAAAAATAAATAAATAAATATATATATATATATATATATATATATATATATATATATATATATATATATAT
>Ga0209489_108173_pt1 | contig 14639 bp, 6 predicted proteins | sample SiratrowhiteBW_FD_187527 | JGI IMG/M metagenome (GOLD analysis project Ga0209489, IMG submission 187527) | Root nodule microbial communities of legume samples collected from California, USA - Siratro white BW (SPAdes) (version 2) | ecosystem: Host-associated > Plants > Roots > Nodule | place: USA... | reverse complement strand
GTCCTATATGCATGCATTTGTTCATAATATTTATGATTGATATATATTTACATGTCATATGTTTGTCTATAGTTTTTATGATTATTGAATATATTTGTATGTTATGTATGCTTGTATATTGCTAGAATATTGAACCCTAGGGTAGAAGACATGTTATATCTGCCTGGGAATTTTCTGGCTGTTTTGCAGGTGGGGGTATTTGGGGTGCATAATTCTCCCTTCACACACACACATATATTATTTGTACATATCATGAGAGCGGTCCTACACCCGGGCCTGAGAGATCTTAGAATTAGAAGGGGTTGTGTAGCAATACCAATGAGGATGTACTTCCCATTCTGGTTTTGTGAGAACCCCAACTAGAGTTTGTTTCCTTCATTTGTACGCTTGCACAAGTTGTCTATCAACTGTTGTGAGTAGTGTGATGAGGGGAGCCATAGCTCTAGTGACCTTATACCTGTAAGATTTAGGAGCTTACCTTGGTGAGGTTGCATCTAATGCCTTAGACCCTTGAATATCGAACCTGGTTTAGGGCACAAAGGGAGATTTATTGCGCGCTTTTATCCTCCACCTTTTTCTAAATAAATAAAAAAAATATATATATATATAATAAAATAATAATAATGAGCATATTTTTGCATTAATTTCTATTTTCATACCATACATTTCATCATTTTCATCATGACATTTTGAAGATTTCAATTTAACATTTTTCATTGCATGCATGCATTTATTTTCTCACGAGATTTTAATTATTTTAAAGTATAGAATTGTGATTTAATTATTTTCTTTTAAGGTCAAAATTATAGAATTATGATTTAATTATTTTCTTGTAAGGTCAGAAATTATAAAAGTTGTGATTTTCGTGAAAAATGGAAATTAATAGAGATTCCGGAGTCACAATGAGTTCTGAAGATGATTTGAAAACAAAATTGCCAATCAAAGCAAAAGAAAATAACTTAGTTGGAGTTAGGGCATTGGCGCAAAAGCTCAAGGCGCTTCAGAGGAACTCCTTTAGAAAGAAATATGGGAACTTGCTGGGTTTGCTCGACTTAGAAATCCAGTCTTCACTGATCACCGCATTTTCACAGTATTACGATCCCCCTGTCAGAGCCTTTACATTTCAAGACTTCCAATTGGTGCCGACCATTGAAGAATTCGAGCAGATTTTGGATTTACCTATGGAGGGGAAGCTTCCGTACAAGTATGTTGATCATCACACCTCTATTCCAACTTTGTCTGGGATAATAAAGATTCATCCAAGAGAAATAGAGAGTGCTTTGGTATACAAGAAAGGCGTACGAGGGTTCAACTCAAAGTTTCTGGAAAGCCACCTACACCAGTTAGCTAACCAAGAGCATTGGGATACTTTCATGGATGTCTTAGCCCTCATGCTATATGGGCTCATGTTATTTCCTACTGTCGAAGACTTAGTTGATTATGCCGCGATTGACGCATTCGTGGCTAGTAGAACTCGAGGGGAAAACCCAGTCCCAGCCATCTTAGCCGACACCTACATAGCTCTTCAATTATGCTATGACATGGGGAAACGAAAACTGATGTGCTGTCTACCTATATTCTATGTCTGGTTCTTATCTCGCCTAGGGGAAAAGGGTATCCATGCTCAATGCCCTGTCGAAGAAGTAATGCAGCGTAAGTCTGAGTTTAGGAAAACGACGAATTGGGGAGAATTTCTCTCAAAACTGACTCAAGACAAAGTAAAATGGCATCCCTCTTGGCAGAAAAGAACGAGCATTATATATTATTGTGGGAACCACCCAAACGTGCCACTCATAGGCACTAAGGGTTGTGTTAACTACAATCCAATCTTAGCCCAAAGACAATTTGGGTATCCCATAAGAGGTTCGCCGACAGCTGCTGCGCTTACCACCTTGTTGGCTTACCATAAGCAAGGAGATGCTGCTGACACTCTTCGGCAAATTAGAAACGCATGGAAAAGAGTGATTCGCATGGAAAGGGATTCGAGAGCTTGGGGAATAGACAGAGACATTCCCTACCAGCAATGGGTCACGGATAGAGCAAAACAAGTTAAGCTACCTTTCCGAAGAGTCTCCACTCCGCCCAGAAATACAGAGTCTAGCCGAGATGTAGAGTCAGATGAAGTGAAGAAGCTCAAAAAGGAAGTGGCAAGGTTAAAGGAGAGGAATGCTGAGATGGCTAATGATCTACAGAGCTTAAGGCATGATTATGCAGATCTCAATAGATACAATGAAGAGAAGAAGAAAGCCTATGAAGGTCTGATCCAGCAGCAAAGGTCTGAAAGAGATTATACATACAGAATCAAGCAAGATCTGGCGGCAGCCAATAAGGAGTTGGCAATGAGAGTCGAAGAACGAAACATGGCCCTGTCAGCGGAACGCCAATGGAAAAACTTGTACGCAGACATAAAAAAGGATAAACAAGAGGCGATGGGAAAGCTGCAAGAGCTACAACTCCAAGTTAATAGTCTGGAGCGCCAAATGGAAGAAACTATAACTATATGTGGGGAAAAGATTGGTGAAGAGCGCATGCGGTTGATGGCAGCGGAAGAAAAACACCAAGCTGTGGTGACTAGCCTGAGTGATCATCTAGATCAGCAAGAGAAAAATGTGGCACATTGGAGGAAAAACTTTTCTCAGCTGGCCGCTCTAGCCAACGGAGCTATCGCTGACATACCTAAAATGTTACGAGATATTGATGCAGTAACATTTCGTGATCCACCGCAAGAAATCCAGAACTTCCTCGACCATTGCAAATGGCTAATAGAGCAAATGAAGATTTTTATTGCTCGAGCTAGGGATTGATGGCAGTTTTCTTTTGTATTTCGTTTTAAGACTTTCCTTTGAAAATGTACTAGTTTGAACTCTTTTAATTGAGACTCCGGATCTATGTCAATTTTCATTTAATTTCGATTACGCAACCTTATAATTTCCGACTAGTTACATTTTATTCCTATTTCGCTTTAATGAAATTCAAAAATATATATATATACGCATATTTTGATTGTATTTATTATTTTGTTTTTGAAAAAATTTGCATTTTTGGTTTTTCAGTCGAACTATAACTTTTGAGCATACGCCATGGAGTTTAATACGGGATCTGAGAGAACTCGTGAAACGAAAAAGAAAATGAGAGTCAGGGTTATGGAAAATGATTTGGCTGATCTCAGAGAGTTGGGACAACAGCTAGGAGCGGCGCAAAGAGCCATATTTAAGAGTAGATACGGAAACCTGTTAGAATTAATGGAAATCCAGGTTCAAGTACATGCTATCACTGCCTTGGCTCAGTATTATGATCATCCATTGAGATGTTTCACCTTCTGTGACTTTCAATTGGTACCGACTGTCGAGGAGTATGCTCAAATTTTGGACATGCCTATAAATAAGGTGCCACCTTATCAGCATCTAGACGAACCTATCTCCATGACCACTCTTGCGGCGATTATGAGATTACCTGCGGAAGATTTAGAAGACCGAGATGTCTGGGAAGATCAGAGGGGATTTTCTTTGGGTTTTCTGGTGAATTATCTGCAGGAGTTAGGCGATGAAGAGGAATGGGAAATATACATGGATGTTTTTGCGCTAACCCTTTTCGGAATTATGCTATTCCCCAAGACTCAACGTTTTGTGGGTAATCTTGCAGTCAACGTTTACCTTGCTTATAGGACTCGGGGTGAAAGCCCAGTCACTGCAGTTTTGGCCGACACCTACTTAGCCCTCAACGCATGTAACACGAAGAAGAGGACTCGGATGGTATGTTGTTTGCCAGCTTTGTTCGTCTGGCTAGTCGCTCGTTTTAAGGAAAGAGTAGTGGGAATTAAATGCCCCGTGGAATCCGTTAAGCAACAGAGATTAGAAGCAAAAAGCAAAGATGAATGGTCTCAGTATATGGCATCCTTGACCCAAAAAGAAATCGAGTGGCAACCGGCGTGGCAACAACGATCCCAGTTGATATACCAATGCGCCAAATTTCTAAATGTACCCCTTATAGGGACTAGGGGTTGTATTAACTACAACCCCGTGCTGGCTCAAAAGCAGTTTGGGTACCCAATTAAAGGAGCTCCTACTTCATTCGTTGTAGAACCTCTCTTGTTCCTATACAAAGACGGTTCAGCGGGTGAGATAGTACCCAGAATTCGAAAAGCTTGGCAGAAGAAGATCATCATGGGGGCAGACACCAGAATTTACGCCATGAATACAGACAAGTCATATCAGCAGTGGTTGGCGAATCGGGTAGAAACGGTTAAATTACCCTTCAAACCAACTTCCCCAACTCTTGTAGAAGAAGAGACCCCTTTTGAAAAAGAGTCAACAGAAGAAGCAGAATCAGAAGAGATCAGACGACTGAAAAGAGAGATAGCAGAATTAAAAGATGAGAACGTAATGATTACCAAGAAGTTGAAGCAAGAGGAAGAGTACACTCAGAAGATCCAGCAAGACCTGGAAGATACCAATGTCAAGTTATTAAAAAGAGATTATGAAGTTGATGAAGCATTCTCCATAGTGAGCAAGTGGATCTCTATGCATGACGCATCTGTACGAGAGAACACTGAATTATTGAGGAAGTCTCATGATCTCCAAAGGCATGTCGATGATATGGAACGCCTAGTTGAAGAATGGGAGGACCAGGCGAAGAAAGAACTTGAACTACGATTAGAGCAAGAGGTGAACTACTCAGCTAAAATTATTCAACTAGAGGAGTCGCTAGAGGAGCGTCAGCAAGCCCTTGAGCATTGGAAGACCCGATTTTCTCAGCTCGCCTCATTGGCTAATGGGGCAATCAAGGACGTTCCCAGAATGTTGAAGGAGGCAGACGTCTCGTTGATGTTCCGCCCGGTACCAACCGAGGTGGCAAGTTTTGTAGAACATTGCAAGGGATTGGTCGGACTGATGAAGAAGATGATTGCACACAATAGGCCTTAGTTAGTTTGTTAATCGTTATTTTTCTTTGGAACAATGTAATAAAGTTGTCCTTGGACAACAATTAGTTTAGCCAGTTTGTTTCGTTTCTATTCTGTTTTAAAACTATCAGTGGATATTCCCGTTTACGTTCTCGAATGAATTTCAGTTTCCTATTAATTCTCCACGCGTATGCTACGATTATTATAGTTCGCGTTTTCGTACCGTTTTTTTTGTCTTGCATGATTTCCCATATTTATATCAATTCAATTAATACAAACACGAATAATAATCAAAAGAATAGTAATACTAATAACAATATTATTACCGCTATATATAATCATAATATTTTGCATTTTGCGATTTCGAAATCTTTTCTCTAACATTTTGTTAAAATAAAACTTCAGAAAAGGCTTAATAACGGCTAAATTTCCGCAACACCTGTACGGAACCCGGGCAAATCGCAAGAAGATGGAAAACTTGGGTGAGGCAGTTGAAGCTATGAAGGATGACATGAATCAACTGAAGGATCAAATAGGACAGATACTTGAGGCCTTTGCTGCTCTAAGGAGCGCGAGGGAAAGTCAAATAGTCAGGAATGAAGAAGCGACTTCATCCGATCCTGTGGTGCAACAGATCGGAGCAATCCCGACATCAAAACTTGATCACACTGGTTGGCCTCCATATGGTCTCCCTCACAATTACCGTCCTCCTTATGAGGGCCAAGCGGAGCAAGAACAACCGCCACCAGTTGTTTTAGTGAATCCCTCGGGGGCACCAGTAAATCAGACAGAAGCAGTTCAGGTACAACCAAATGATGGCATAACTGGAACAAATGTTGAGGGTCCAGTTGTTCGTACAACTGCACAACCTGTTGTTCAACCACAGATTTGGCATGGAATATCACATGATGCAGAAGAAGCTAAAAGCAAGTTGGAGTTTCTAGAAGAAAGACTCAGAGCCATTGAAGGAGGGGGCAGTTTCGGATTTGGAAATGCTGCAGGCCTATGTCTGGTGCCTGATGTGGTGATCCCTCCCAAATTCAAGGTACCTGATTTCGAGAAATATAAGGGTGCTTCATGTCCAAAAAATCACTTGACCATGTACTGCCGAAAGATGGCTGCGCATGCCGGCAATGAGAAGCTGCTCATACATTTCTTCCAAGACAGCTTAGCAGGCACTGCTCTAAGCTGGTACATGCATCTGGAACCAACCAGAATTCGAACATGGAATGACTTAGTAGATGCTTTTCTGAAACAGTACAAGTATAATGTTGATATGGCTCCTGATAGACTACAGCTGCAGAATATGTCAAAAAGGAATAATGAGACTTTTAAAGAGTACGCCCAGAGATGGAGGGAACTGGCTGCTCAGGTAGAGCCACCCTTGCATGATAAAGAAATGGTGACTATGTTCATGGGAACTCTGCAATCTCCCTTCTATGAACATATGGTGGGTAGTGTTTCTTCTAATTTTGCTGACATTGTCATCATTGGAGAAAGAATTGAGTTGGGATTGAAGACTGGCAAAATTGCCCAAGGTACAACAACGTCCGGTAAGAAAACGGGATTTAACTCGGGAAAGAAAAAAGAAGGCGAAGGACAAGTAGCTTCAACCACAGCCCAGTGGGGGGGCTATCCATCAGCTCGGTATAGACCGGAGCGTTCTCATACCTCTTATACCGCAAATGCACAATCCATGTACCAACAAAGTGCACCACCGGCAGTACGCCCTCCTTCCGGGCCTCCCAATGTCTACATGCCCAAGCAAAATTGGAAGAATGAAGGGGGACAGAATGCTAATCAACCTCAAGGGCAGAACTCATTCCAAAGAAGGGAACAGATTCAGTTCACTCCCCTTCCGATGTCATATACAGAACTTCTGCCAAGTCTTCTTCAGAATGCTCTGGTGGCAATAAGCCCTATGAAACCTCCTCAACCACCTTATTCCAAGAATTATGACCCTAACGCCAAGTGCGCGTACCATGGTGGAGTCGTTGGGCATTCCATTGAAAACTGCAGGCAGTTTAAATACAAAGTTCAGCAATTGCTAGATGCGGGATGGTTAACCTTTCAAGAAGATAAACCGAATGTTGAAAAGAATCCTTTGTCCAGTCATGCAGGTCCCTCAACTAATGCCATTTTGAGAGACATGGGGCAAAGTCCAGTGAGAAGAGTTGAAGATATCAAAAGTCCGTTGAAGGACATTTTCACATTGATTTGTCACTTGGGCTATTTCAAACCCGAGTGCAAACATGGAGATATGTGTGAGTTTCATGCTAGCCAAGAACACTCGATTGATGAGTGTTTTGAATTCAAAAGTTTTTTGCAAGATCTGTTAGACAGACACGTATTGCAAGTTTGTCATCCAGATAGAGAAGAAGAAGTATATACTCAGACCAACGAAGATCCCACATCGCACGGTCCAAAACCACTAGTACTGCATGTCGCTAGAAATCCAATGATGCTGGGAGAAAGACAACCTGTGGTGATACAAACCCCATCACCTTTTCCATACAAAAGTGATAAGGCAGTTCCATGGAAATATGGGGTTAGTGTTCTGGAAGGTGACAGTGGAACTATAAACATTAATAAGTCCACCGTGGATAACATTTCTGGAATTGGAGGAATGACAAGGAGCGGTCGTCTTTTCGCTCCATCAGAGTTGAGAAATGGCAGAAGCTTAGAGAAAACCAGTGAAGGGGTTACTATTGAGAAAGCCAAGGCATTTCTGAAGGGAAAGGCTATGCAAGTTGATGAAGAACCTGAAGTGAAAGACAACAAGGAAATTTCTGACGAAGCAGCCGGGGAATTTTTACGGTTTATACAACAAAGTGAGTATAAAGTGATTGACCAATTGAACCGCATGCCAGCGAGGGTCTCGCTATTGGATCTGCTAATGCACTCCACTTCCCATAGAAAGCTGTTAATGAAGATTCTTAACGGGGCTCATGTGGAACGTGATATATCTCTGAATCAGTTTGAAGGAATTGTGAACCATATTAGGGCCAACGACTACCTTACGTTTACTGAAGATGAAATACCTTCTGAAGGAAGAGGCCATAACAAGGCTTTACATATATCAGTCAAGTGTATGGACTATGTACTAGCAAGAGTACTTATTGATAATGGCTCATCTCTGAACGTCATGCCAAAAACAACATTGGATAAAATATATTGTGAAGGGGCACATCTGCGCCCTAGTAGTATGGTTGTAAGGGCTTTCGATGGAAGCCGGAGAGAGGTTATTGGAGAAATTGAGCTGCCTATACAAGTAGGTCCTTGTACCTTTCAAATCGTGTTCCAAGTGATGGACATACTTCCTGCCTACAGCTGTTTGCTCGGGCGTCCTTGGATACACTCAGCCGGGGTTGTACCCTCTACATTGCATCAGAAGCTTAAGTTCATGTTTAATGACAAATTAATTATAGTCTCGGGGGAGGAAGATTTCTTAGTAAGTGGGCCGTTACCTACTCCCTATATTGAGACTGCTGAAGAGGCCCTGGAAACTTCTTTCCAAGCCTTAGAAATTGTGGGAACTATGTATGTTGAACCTTTTAAGATCAATCCATGCTTATCAAAGGCATCGGTGATGGTGGCAAAAACCATGCTGAAAGATGGATACAAGTATGGACAGGCGCTGGGAAAAAGGGGACAAGGACTCTTGCGCCCGCTCAAGTTACCAGAAAACAAGGGAAGATACGGATTGGGTTACAAACCCACCGGGGCAGGCAAGAAGGAAATGTTTAAGGGAAGAAAAGAAGAAATTACCCTATGCGATATAGGGCAAACATTTCGAAGCGCGGGATGGATAAATACTGACCAAGTAGCCGTCATTGAGAATGCACCAGCTGAAGGAAGTCAGAATCTCGTGCGCCCTTGCCTTCCTAATGCGATAATCACCAACTGGGAGTTCCAAGATTTGCCTATGGTGTTTGCTAGTGATAAAATGTAATCGTTATCGTTGTTTTGGTTTTTTTTTTCATTCTTCGCAAATAAAGCCTTGGTTTGGGCTTAAAACGTTGTTTTTATCAAGTACAATAAAGCCTTGGTTTGGGCTTAAAAATTTGTGATTTCAATTAATGAAAAATAGTTTATAGTTCTTTTTCAATGAATTTGTGATTTCCCTATTTTCTTTCCCGCCTATTTATTTGCACAAAATCGAATAATGCAGATGCGACGATTTTGAAAACTTGAATATTTCGCATCCAAATTTTGAACTTCCTGTCGAGGATACTGAAAATGATTACGATGAAGACTGTGAACCCCCTCCAGAATTGCTGAGATTGGTGGAACAAGAGGCAAGAGAAATCGAACCACATGAAGAAACACTTGAAACAGTGAATCTGGGAGAAGATGAGGAAGAAAAACATGTCAAGATCGGAACTAGTCTGACGAAAGAAATGCAAGAACGTTTATGCTCTTTGTTAAGAGAATTCAAAGATGTGTTCGCATGGTCTTATCAAGACATGCCCGGGCTAGATCCTGATATAGTACAACATAAACTGCCTCTTAAACCAGAATGTTTTCCGATTAAGCAGAAATTAAGAAGAATGAAACCTGAAATGGCATTGAAGATAAAGGAAGAAGTAGAAAAACAGTTCAATGCGGGTTTTCTGGCGGTAGCCAAATACCCCCAATGGGTGGCAAATGTCGTGCCAGTACCGAAGAAAGATGGGAAGGTGAGAATGTGTGTGGATTATCGGGATTTGAATAGGGCGAGTCCTAAAGATGATTTTCCACTACCACATATTGACACGTTGGTAGACAACACTGCCACATCTTCATTGTATTCATTCATGGATGGCTTTTCCGGGTATAATCAGATTAAAATGGCACCAGAAGACATGGAAAAAACTACCTTCATTACGTTATGGGGAACATTTTGTTATAAGGTGATGTCATTCGGACTTAAAAATGCAGGCGCAACGTATCAAAGAGCAATGGTAGCCCTTTTCCATGACATGATGCACAAAGAAATTGAAGTCTATGTGGACGATATGATTGCTAAGTCTAAATCTGAAGAAAAACATCTAACCAATTTGAGAAAGTTGTTTGAAAGATTAAGGAAATTCAAGCTCAAATTGAATCCGGCAAAATGCACGTTCGGCGTGAGATCTGGAAAACTTCTAGGTTTCATTGTAAGTCAAAAGGGGATCGAAGTGGACCCAGACAAAGTGCGCGCGATTCTACAAATGCCACATCCACGCACGGAAAAAGAGATTCGAGGTTTTCTGGGAAGACTAAACTATATTGCCAGATTTATCTCCCATCTAACTTCTACTTGCGAGCCCATATTCAAATTGCTGCGCAAGAATCAACCCAAAGAATGGAATGACGAATGTCAAGTAGCTTTCGAAAAGATAAAGCAATATCTACAAGAACCCCCAGTTTTACGTCCACCGGTCCCGGGGCAACCTCTTATTTTATATTTGACAGTGTTAGAAGGATCAATGGGCTGTGTTCTGGGTCAACATGATGACACGGGAAGGAAAGAGCATGCCATTTATTACTTAAGCAAAAGATTTACAGACTGCGAGCAAAGGTATTCTGTATTAGAACGGACTTGCTGCGCTTTAGCTTGGACCGCACACAGATTAAGACAATATATGCTAAGTCACACGACATTGTTAATCTCCAAGATGGATCCAATCAAATATATCTTCGAAAAGCCCGCTCTCACAGGGAGAATAGCTCGATGGCAGATGTTGCTATCCGAGTATGACATACAATATGTCACCCAAAAAGCTATCAAAGGTAGTGTGCTTGCAGATTACTTGGCACATCAACCTGTTGAAGATTATCAATCCATGCAGCTTGAATTCCCGGATGAAGAAATTTTGGTCCTAGAAGATGACAGTAACGAGAATATGTGGACATTGTTCTTTGATGGAGCGTCTAACGCATTAGGACATGGAATAGGAGCAGTGCTTATCTCTCCTACAAAACAGTACATACCTATGACCGCAAGATTGTGCTTCGATTGTACCAACAATACAGCAGAATATGAAGCATGTGTTATGGGTATCCGAGCCGCCATTGAATTCGAGGTGAAATGTTTGGAAGTGTATGGAGATTCTGCTCTTGTTATCCAACAAGTAAAAGGAGAATGGGAAACGCGAGATCAAAAGTTGATTCCCTATCAAGCATATATTAAGGGGTTAACGGAGTATTTTGATACTATAACATTCCATCACATATCGAGAGACGATAATCAATTGGCTGATGCTTTAGCCACCTTGTCATCCATGTTTGAAGTAAATCAAGAAGAAGAACTACCAAAAATCAAGATGGAAAGTCACAAACAACCAGCTTATTGTTCCTTCATAGAAGAAGAGTCAGACGGTAAACCATGGTATCATGATATTAAACAATATCTTAAGAAAAAAGAATATCCGGACGGGGCCTCTGAGAATGATAAGCGAATGTTAAGAAGATTGGCTATGAAATTCATTCTGAACGGGGAAGTACTATACAAGAGAAATCATGACATGGTGCTCCTTAGATGCGTAGATGCAAAAGAGGCAGAACTGATCTTAAAGGAAGTCCATGAAGGAACCTATGGAACGCATATGAATGGTCATTCAATGGCCAGAAAAATCTTGAGGGCAGGTTACTTTTGGTTGACTATGGAAAACGATTGCTGCATTCATGTCAAGAAATGTCTTAAGTGTCAAGAATACGCTGACAACATTAATGTCGCACCAACAACATTGAATGTGTTATCCGCCCCATGGCCATTTTCTATGTGGGGCATAGACGTCATTGGGGCCATCGAGCCAAAAGCCTCAAACGGGCATCGTTTCATTCTAGTGGCCATAGATTACTTTACTAAATGGGTAGAGGCTGCTTCTTATGCCAATGTGACCAGAAAAGTAGTGACAAAGTTCATCCAAAGGGAGATCATTTGCAGATATGGTCTACCTAGCAGAATCATTACTGACAATGCTACGAATTTGAATAACAAAATGATGTCTGAGCTATGCGAAGAATTCAAGATTCAGCATCATAATGCCACTCCTTATCGACCTAAGATGAATGGAGCAGTAGAAGCGGCAAACAAGAACATAAAGAAAATTATTCAGAAGATGGTAGTCACCTACAAAGACTGGCATGAAATGTTACCCTTCGCGCTGCACGGATACCGCACTTCAGTGCGAACGTCAACCGGGGCAACACCTTTTTCATTAGTATATGGAATGGAGGCAGTTCTTCCCTTTGAAGTTGAAATTCCTTCCCTAAGAGTGATAATGGAAGCTCGATTAGAAGATGCCGAATGGGTACAGACTAGACATGACCAGCTCAATCTCATTGATGAGAAAAGATTAGCAGCAGTCTGTCATGGACAATTATACCAACGTAGGATGAAAAGGGCATTTGACAAGAAAGTACGCCCTAGAGAATTCCAAGAAGGAGAACTAGTAATGAAGAAGATCATAACAATCCAGAAAGACCACAGAGGAAAATGGATGCCAAAGTATGAGGGTCCTTTTGTGGTGAAAAAGGCCTTGCCTGGAGGTGCACTGATTCTCACAAAGATGGACGGGGAAGAGTTGTATTTGCCAGTCAACTCTGATGCAGTTAAAAAGTTCTATGCCTAATATGATTCTGTAGAGACAGGATTTTCTTTTGTACAAATTTTATTTTGTAAAAGACTAGTACTCTCATTGTAAAGTTCAAAACTTCTCGTTTTCAATGTAATGAATTATTTTGTTTCTGAATTACTGAATTCATAAGATCCCAAATGACCAAAAGAGTCGTGAATAACAAAATGCTTAACGAAGGTAAAAGCTAGCTTTCCCAAGGAAGTTGTCTTGACATAACACTTGATACCTTTCCCTTTCCCAAAATTCTCCAAAAGCCTAAAAAATCTCCGGATATCCAAAAATTTGTATTAAAGATTGCTCTTTCCTGAGAAAACTTTTATACTGGGGCAGAAATGCGGTATTTCACTGCTAACAACAAGATTGTTTCTATCTCTTGTCTTCAGAGGCGTTCAAAAGGAAAAAGAACAGAAAAACAAAAGAAAAAAAATGATAAAAGTCCGTTAGATTGAAAACCCGAAAGGGCGATCTAAGCAAAATAGGACAAAGTAAAAAGTAAAAACACATGTGTTGGAAGTTAATACATTTTGTTACACCGTTAATCTCTTTGAAAGTTAAGCAATCATGATTCAAAGTGATATATGGCCATGTTTCTTCATCCTAAACACTTTTACAAATCCTTTGCACCCTTTTTGAGCTTAAACAAAATTTTTCTTTCAAATACCCGTATACGGATCATCAACAATTGGAAGTTCAGTCTAAAGTTTCAATAGAAGAAATTCAAAAACAATTATACATCAAAGCTCCTAATTCATTAAGAAAGGAGTATCATCAGAAGTTCCTGGAAGCTTAGAGGAAAATACACATCATGCAAGGAGTGTGTCGCAAGCTTCCCAAGAAATGAAAAATGGAAGAAAAAAGAAAAAGAAGAATGTTCTCATAAGCTCGTCAAAACAAAAAAGGAGTACAATCAAGACTCCCTAATGAGAAGAGAAGTATAGAAAAAGAACATGATGCGAGAAGCTCATGGAAAGTGACTTCATTTCTGAGTACGACATTTCGTTGATGATCTTCGTTAAATATAAAACCCCAAACACAATTTTTGAGCCTTTATATCTTTTCTTTCACAACCCTCTTAACCCCTGGCCACGTTACAAGCCCAATAAAGTCCATATTGATTGACTGAATGATTGCAATGATTTTCACAGAAATTAACCTTGTAACAAGATGATGTGACTGACAATACATGTCGAGAAAAAGTATATTAAAAGAAAAGAATAGAAAAAAGTTCTTCAGAACGCCTCTGTTAGACTAAAACTCTGGTCATTCTACAAGTCGATAGAAAATACAATATCAGTCTGGGGCAATCTGTTTTCTTTCATACCCCCGCTATCTTGCAAAAATAATCAACCTTTCACACATATCCCACTGTTACCCCTGTACGTACCAACTGGGGCAATTTGATTGTTACTCCATACCTACCTAACAAAAACAGCTAATTCTCTGTTACCATCATACACACAAACTGGGGGCAACTTGTACAAATCGTTCCCATTCTCAAGATCAGCCTTTTTGCATTGTCCTTGTTTTCTTTCAAACCAAGTCCTCATACTACCCAAGCTTAAAGCCTATCTAGCCAGACCCAATACAACACCAATCTGGGGCAATCTTATCGAAAGATTCGGATCTTCAACTATCTTTCAAATACCACAAATCCTCTATACACTTACCCTTCGCATAAGGGTTCAAGCGTGCATCAAAGCAATGTTTCCGAGCGGAAAGCTAGTGATTACTCTTTGTGAGCACATACTTTAACTCCACGACATTTTCAAAGAAATTAACATCCAGTGAATTCAGTTTTACAAGGAACACCTGATTCCACATTGAAAACTTGATTGGATAACAAAGAAATTTACTTTCACATGTATTTCGAAGAACAAGGCAAACCAAGAAAACCATTTTTTGAACAGATATTGGGAAAACCATGAAAAATGTCCCTTTATACATAAATTTTGAAACACTTGAAAATTATTTAAAATGTCGCGTATACATATTTTCTTTTTGAAAAAACAAAGTTAATATTTAATACATATACGTTTTTTGAAAAAAAACCATTTTTGAAAAGCTCATTTAAAATCATCATTTATAAAATCATTTAAAAACTTGTACATACATTAGTATAAAATGAATGATTATTC
>Ga0209489_108171_pt1 | contig 14642 bp, 7 predicted proteins | sample SiratrowhiteBW_FD_187527 | JGI IMG/M metagenome (GOLD analysis project Ga0209489, IMG submission 187527) | Root nodule microbial communities of legume samples collected from California, USA - Siratro white BW (SPAdes) (version 2) | ecosystem: Host-associated > Plants > Roots > Nodule | place: USA... | reverse complement strand
AGTACCAGACCCGACTTAATGCTAAGTGTTGGAATTGCAAGCAGATTCATGGATGATCCGAGCTATACACACTGGAAAGCCTTGAAGAGAATTTTGAGGTATATTCGAGGAACCCTATCACTTGGTCGTTTTTATACAAGGACGGATGACTACCGACTAGTGGGTTACTCGGATAGCGACTGGTGTGGAGATATAGATGATTGGAAGAGTAGGTCGGGCTATGTGTTCCTACTCGGGAACACAACTTTCACTTGGTTGTCAAAGAAGCAACCCATTGTAACTCTATCAACCTGCGAGGCCGAGTATGTGGCAGCCTCCTGGAGCATGTGTCATACAGTTTGACTTTCAAATCTGCTAAGGCATTTGGGAATAATTAGAAAAGAAGGGACTGTGATTCGAGTTGACAACAAGTCGGCGATCGAGTTGGCAAAGAACTCGGTCAATCACGAAAGAAGTAAGCACATTGACGTCCGTTTTCATTTCATCCGAGAACAAGTCAGAGAAAGGAAAGTCAAGCTGGAACATGTGGAGAGTCGTGCCCAAGCTGCGGACATGTTCACCAAGCCACTGCCAACCACATTGCTAGAGAATTGTAAAAAGCTGATTGGAATGAGAGATGGAAAGAGTATTTAAGTTTAAGGGGGAGATTTGTCATAAAATAAGCTTAAAATAGGAAGATTGTTTTGCTATTGTCGTTTGGTATTCCCAGATTAGCATTAATATTTTTGGGGCATGCGTGGTAGGACTATTTATTAAGACTCTTGATCTATCTTTGGTATTCGAAGAGGCAAACCTTTTTGCCTATATAAACCATGTAAGTTTGTATGGAATATATACAGAAAAGAGAGATTAGAGAAACTTTGCTTTGAAATACTTGCCTTCCTGTTGCCAACAGGCCACTCATCTCAATAGGGGAGCATATTTTTTCGCAAGCTATCCCAGCAATCTTTCTCCCCTCATGCTCCCAGTCCAGAGAAACCTAGCTTGTATTTTCCTAATGAGATTACACACTGCTGTCGGAGTTTTAAAAAAAGACAAATAAAACAAAGGTAGTGAGCTGATAACAGACTTAATAAGACAAATCCTACTTGCCATTCACAAAATTTTCTCTTTCCAAGATAACAACCTATTCCTGATTTTCTCAATAATCGACTTCCAAAATAGAGTTTCCCCGTGATAGTTATACCTAGATACTTAAAAGGGAATGTTCCTTTACGGAATGGTGGTTGTGCCCTGTACAGTGCTTAGTAAATATATAACTATTTTCTTATACAGGGTAGCATATAACAGTAATGGGTTAGGCGGTGGCTACTCATTAGTCATAGGCCGGTTGTGGTATTGTCTTGTGTTCATTTGTACAGGTTAATTTTGGCAGGAGAAGTGGGAGTACATAGAAGATGTGGATCGTTAATATGGAACTAAAAGGCGCAATGGAAGGTCTAGCACAATCAATAATAGTGTCATGGAGGAATTTATGATCCCTTTGTACATTTTGGATTAAAATTTGTAATACTGGTGTTTACTGTCGCGGTAGCCTTTATACAAGGATGTGGGTTAACATTTATAATGATTCTGTTATTTTGCTGGTTTTTAATAAAGTTGGAATGCCTTTTAAATGTTCTCATTAATTTTATTATTTGCTGTTAAAAAATATAATACAAGTAGAGAAGCAATAGTTGTACAGTGAACAGAAGAATACAATACGGTAAGCAGAAAACTAACAGAAAAGTAGAAATTATCAGTATTAAGATTTGTTACTCTGATAATCGAAGTGTTCAACTTTTATGAACAAAAGAAATGCCATTTTAAATACTCTAGAGTGAGTAGAGAGTCCAGAAGGCTAAGGAGATAATACATAAATCACTTAGGTTGATGAATAGTTGAAGGATTGTTGTTTTGGATTTATGTTATTCGGAGTGGATGTACTTTATGCATGCACATGCCAGCATTTGGTTCGTCACCCTATTCTCCAAAAAACAATGCATGCTTTCGTTCAGCTTCAACTTCAACTACCAAAATATATCTATTCATTTCCCACTACTGTCGTGACATTAAGTTGGGTTTGAGGTTTGTCGTGACATTAATTAAGGAGGTGATGAGTTTTGTGTTGCATCTTCTTCGGTGTGGACCCAACATTCATTCCTGGTCCTCCCTTTTTCTCATAATCGTGTTCATTGCCGATCATGCTTTTCTGACCCTACCATTGTTTCATAATTCTGAAACTATGCACAACAGCAATCAGCTGCATTTTTAATTTAAGCGTTGTTGTGTCAGTGCCACGTTCATTCCTATGCTGCTATATATGTTGTGCATCTACTTGAGGTGGGTTTCCATTGCTTTTATCATGAAAGGGATTTGAATTGAATGTTCCGTCCAAGATAATATTATATAACAAGTACCATTGATGCCATCACTCATCTTGTCCAAATCCTAGTTAGATATAATCATTTCGTCCACCACTCTGCTACACATAAAATATATTCATGTATTGGTCTGTGAGGAGATGACAAATAAACGGGTTAAGGGCTCTTGATGTGTTAAACCAACGTAGATTCTTCCAGATAAAAATAATAAATAATTCTTGAAGTAATGATATTATATGAAGAGTATCGTGATATTATATAAATAATATCGTATTAAAAATTTATCAAGCTAATATTTTAATTATATTAAAAACTAATCTTAAAATATTCAATTTATTCTTGGTCATGTGACTAGACTATTAAGCTTAAAATATTTAATTATAAATATTTGGAAATGTAATTCGCTTTACATGTTCAATCCCAACCTAAATTTTGTCATTTCCACGTAGTCATTTTCAGAAATCCATGTGAATGATATTGCGGCAGACATTTGAACCAACCCAACCATCAATATTCTGACAGAGAGAAGGGGCCTGTGTCTCAGGAAGAGGAATATCTTACTAACCCACAATCTTCACATACTTGGATTGTGGAGACATTGTAATCTTGTTTTAGATTCCCACTTTTATTTAATTAATTTATGATCGAATCAAAACAATTTTAAACAAAGTCATTATATTAATCTTGAATTTTACACAAAGTCATTATATTAATCTTGAATTTTACACAAAGTCATTATATTAATCTTGAATTTTACAAACAAATTAGTTTTACCACAAATTGAGATTACAATTAGTAACATTTCTCAGGTCTTAACACTACTAATATTAAATTCAAGATTCAAGCCTTATAACATAATCTTATCAGACTTGTAGTGCGGAAACTTATGTAAAATCAATTGCTAAAAATGTTTTTTTTTTTCAAATACTGAATAAGAGTGGTGAGATCGTTTCATGCAAGAACTAATCAAAGACCTGGTGTTAATTTTGAAAAGATATATATATATATATATATATATATATTTCTTTATTTACGTAGTCTAATTATACATGAAGCACTCAATTTGAAGCACTCAATTTGCATATGATGTTATGACGACTTATTTATGTGATTCTCTTGAATATTGTATTTATATAAATTTTTTAAAGAATTTAGTAATGTGATATGAAAAATATAAAAAATTTAATTTTTTTCTTTTATTTTTCAGTGTTTAAGTTAGACTTAAAGAAAGAACATATTTATCTATTCGTCTTTTACTATCTTAGAAAAAAAATAGATTTATCTTTTTCTTTTTCACTTTTCTAGGAATGGAATTGGTTTGTTTCTTTGTCTTCCACCATGAGTTCATATAAGGAGGACAGTAACTATACTTATTTTGATAGATTTGAAAATTTTTAAAAAAATCTTGAGTGTGTCATATCTCGATGTTTCACCTTTGTTTATTCTAGAGTAGCGCTTCATAACAACTTATCTCTTGATGGCGTATCGGGGTTCATCGAGAGAAAGTGGAGAGTTTATCTCTTAAGAGTTTCTTATCTTGTGAGTTAGGTCACAAGTGACGATTCACTATCTTGTTTATCTTATAGATTAAGTAGTGTAAGATTCTTCTCAATTCTTAGCATTAATTCTTATCTTGTGGGCTAGGTCATAAATTATCTTGTGGGCTAAATCATAAGTAACGAATCTCTATCTTACTTCTCTCATAGATTTGAAAAAAGGCGTAAGATGTTGTTCTAATTATTATCTTTATTTCTTACATTTTCTTTGAATTATTTTTATTTCCTAGTTTTCCCTTTAACTGAAGATCATATTCATCCAAAAGTTAATCTTTGAAACTTAATGGCAACGATCTTATAACCTAAGCTCTTCTTCCATTATCATAGAAATTCGGTTTCTATTTTATTCATTCAACTTAAGAATTCCATATCGTTCTTATTGTAATAAGGTTCAATATCCCTTAACTACTCCAATCAATTTTATTTGTCGCTTTTAAAGAAATAAAATTAATTTGCCTACATTCTAGAGATGACTACTTCATCAAACAAAATAAGTTTGGAGACAGGTGAAGAGTGTCCCGAGATTCGAAAGAAAAGCACTGTCGGTGGTGATCATGGTTTTGTTGATGGAACTGGAACAGTTGTGGGAAAGATATAAGAGGATCTTGGGAATCTGTGTCGGAAGAATTAGGGGACCAGAACAGGTTCCGGAGGTGCGGGAGCAGTACTTGGGCGAGAGAAACGGTAGAATTCGCACCTCAAGCCATTTACAGTTATTTAGACCTTTTCTATAAAGTTTACTTTAAATATTTTAGATTTTTTTTATTTACTTTGTTTTTTTTTTTAATTTGGGTCTCATAGTTTTAAGTTTATTGTTTTTCAGTAAGTCTATGTAATCTTATGTTACAATTTTGATTGGAATAAGATATCTTTTTTTTATATTTTTCTTATTTTTTCTTTAATCTTAATAAAATGAAAGCTGCTCGTGAAAATAAATATAGGATTAGAGAAGATAGTATATTATTCCTACAAAAATTGTGATTATAAAGACTCATAAAAACATAATAAACTCTAAATCATGACACAAATTAAACAAAAATCAATGTAAAAAAAACAAAAAACCTAAAAATTTTAAAAATAAACTTCATGAATGCAGTCGCATTACCCGATCAATGCATCAGGGGTCAGAATATTGCATTGGTTGCGTTTGCGAGGCATTTAATGAAGGTGTAGTTTCGAGCATGAGGGTTGAGGTGTAGTGCTCCCCAGCATTATATGTTCACAATCTTGCTTTTGATACTTGTTGAATTTGCCTATGTAGAGCTGGCTAGCACAGCACAATGAAAACAAATTTTAATGCTATTTTACGAGGAAAAGAAAAGTTAAGAACAAATAAAATTAATCACATGCGCGACTCAACATATAATAATCTATGCACGCTGTCTAACTTAAGATCAGTGAATCTTTCAGCCAGATTCCCCCAATATATTTCTTTCTAGGAAGGGGAAACTTTACACTCCTAGAAATCACAGTGAAATGTCATGAAAAAAAGAAAAGAAAAACAACTTCAAATGGATAGATTTGTCATCTCTCTCAAGGCATAATGGATTATCCATTGAGTTAATTAATAATTCTCTTGGCTGGGCCAAATGGGCTATAGGACCTGAGGCTTAATCTAAAAAAACTTTATTTAGTCAAAACCAATTAATCCATCTCACAATTTCTCTCTCTTATAGAGATTAGTTATCCCTAAGTCAGGGTTTTAATAAAATAATCTCAAAAGTTTATTTTAATCATTTTATATTTTCTTAAAACACTTTTATCCTAAGTCTAGAATTCATTCAAAAATTGTCCTGGCCAAGCTTTATAAGAATTAGATTAATTCCATATTTGTTTTGTCAACCAATTTATTAGAGAGAATGTTTTCTTTTTTAGAAAATCACTTGAGATTTTAACTTTAGAAAAACTAATTTTAATTTTATATATCACAATTTACATTATCCAGCCCATCCCAATTGAATATAGATGCCTTACAATTATTCCTAATCTTTCTTTCTTAAATTTCTTTGCTTTCTATAAAAATCTAATAATTGAATGTACTCCATCATAATGAGTACAATAAAAGTTCATTATACACATAAAATGTCATACATAAGACATTAAACAACTACACGAACAAAAATTACTAAACGACATTTCATTAGTAGAGAATAGTGCGAAACCATTAGCATCTTGGTTTGGAACTTGATTCTTGTCAGGTAATTATCTCTTGGCACATTTTATCCTTACTATTTCCTCTCAAATAACTCACAACATGATTTTAGTTAGGAGAGTGATATAGTGCATATAGAGTTGCATCATGATCAAGTGAACCAGTATACTATCTATTTACAAAATTTGGAATTTTAAGATGAATTCCTGAAGAACTCAATAATATAGCTGTCCAAATTCAAATTCTGAACTTTTTTATAAGTTCACAAAATTATGAATTTTATGATAAATTTCTGAACAAATCGGTAATGTAGTTGCCAAAATTCAAGTTCTATTGTCCATTTTTTTTTTTAATTTTGTCTATTATTATATTTGAAGATGTAAATGTTCATATGGATTTGTTACAATTCAATGCCTATTTTAAATTCTATGTTCTATAAGCAACAAATAACACACAAAGATTGTGACTGTTGTATCATCGAGGAAAAAATGTAGTTAGAGAAATTACATTGATAGAATCATCGACATTTACCAATTTTTTATTAGCAGTCATGTTGTTTTCGTTTCTGATTTGTTTAAAATATCCTGGTTCATGAGGGGAAGGCAAGTTGATTGAATGGTTATTGAGGTAAAATAAGATTGTGGCCATTGTAGGTCTATCGCTTGGATCTTCCTGAACACATAGCAAACCAATGTGGATACATTTGATGACTTCTTCACAAGAATAAGGTCCTTCCATATGAGGATCCAATAGTTCTAACGGTGTTTCCTGTGTCCATTTTGTCCATGCCTACAATCCATGAATAAAATCAAACTCTCAACCCTATATGTTTTTCTATTTACAAAATATAAATTGAATAAATTTTGCACTTACATGTTTTCGGATGTCATCAATAACCTCTGGTTCAGATGAACAACTTTTTCTCTTTCCATTAATAATCTCAAGAACCATAACTCCAAAACTAAATACATCAGATTTCACAGAAAATTGGCCATGCATTGCATACTCAGGAGGCATATAACCACTATATATAAAAACATGAACAAATTAGTAAGCAACAATGATAATGATAATGATTGATAGTTAAAGCATGACATAATAAAGTGAACGAAAAATGAATGACATCTTACTATGTTCCTACAATTCGGCCTGTATTTTCTTCAATTTCATCTCCGACAACAATTCTAGCCATACCAAAATCTGAAATCTTTGGATTCATATTGCTATCTAATAAAACATTACTAGGTTTAACATCACGATGTATTATTTTTAGGCAAGAATCTTCATGTAGATATAAAATTCCTCGTGTAATTCCTCTTATAATCTTTTGTCGTTCGGACCAAGTTAATATTGTTCGCTTCTTGATATCTAAAAATAAGTCACACATTTTAGAATAATCATTTATTCAGTTTTGTTATGAAATAAAAAGATAATAACAAGTTGTAGAACCAGAAAATAGGGAAGATAGTTTTTATGAAATTATGCAGGGGAAGAAGGAAGAAAAAGAGCACACTTCAATTTTATAGGTGCACTAGGTTGTGTTACAAAAATAAAGATTGTCTCCACAAAATAAGGACTAACATACATAGCATTCTACCTAATCACTGTCACAAAACCAACTCTCCCATAAAAAAAGGATTAACGCTAGTTTCAACCTAATAATACATAGCAAAATATGTGACTCAAAGTATCTAGAATAGTCCAAATTTATTCCTTGAGATTTTTCTTAAATACTCCAAAGTTGAGATCTCAACAATTCAAACTTGCTCTTGGAAAGTGCTTTAGTCATTATGTCTGCAATCCGATCATCTGAATTGCTATGCTCTAGGCTCCTTTTCTTTGATTTTCCTGCTTCTTTAATAATATGATATTTCACCTTGATGTGCTTTATTTTACCATACTAGACAGGATTCTTTACAATTGCAATGATTGACTTATTATAAATCATATGACAATTGATTCATTATATAGTTGCCCTACATAACACAACTTTTCTAAGCCAGATGACTTTATTTATAGTTGCTACAACTTATATATACTCACATTCAATTGTGGATTGAGTCACCACAACTTGTTTCCTTGGATTCCATGACAAAATACCACTACCAAATGAGAAAGCTTAACTGAGGTACTTTTGGCATTATCTAAATTTCTTTCCTAGTCACTATCTGCATATCCTTGAAGATCTCCACTTTCATGAAAACTATACACCATAGTCAATTGTGCCTCTTAAGTATCTCAATACTCATTTTGTTGCATGATAATGAACTTGACTAGAACAATGCATAAACCTGGACAACAAACTTAGGGACAAATATTATGTCTAGTCCAGTAGTTGTAAGATATAACAAAGCACCAATTAAGCTTCTGTAAATAGAAGCTTCTACTTTGCTACTGACATCATTAAGTGACAACTTCTCATTTACAACAAAGGGTGTATTCACTGGTTTACAGTTCTACCTGTGAAACTTCTTTAATATTTTTAAAGCATATTTTCTCAATCATATTCATCTCCTCTTGTCTAGCATACTTCCCCATCTATTTTAGCAGCTTCATGATACTCTTTAGGTTCTAATGGAACAATGTTACAAATTTCATAAATTATAGCAAGAGTTTTAACGCCTCTAATTGAAAATTTAGCATCATCATTATACTACAAGAAAAAAAATTATTTAGAGACTAATTTTTAACTATCAAATAGAATAGTTGTCAATTCTGATCAAAATAATCATTAAATTAGATTTTGGTTGTTGAATAACTATAAAATAAAAGTAATAATTAAATTTAGTAACTAATTAATTCAAGATAATTGGTATCTAATATTAACTAACAAGATTTTAGTCACTTATACAATTAAATTCTAAATTGGTATTTAATTATAAATTAGAGACTAATTTAGAATCTAATGGTATAAGTAGCTAAAACCTTGGCAGCTAATGTTAGATATCAATTATATTAACTTAATTGGTCACTAAGTTCAATTATTATTTTTATTCTGTAGTTATTTAACAACCAAGATCTAACTTAGTAAAATTATTTTGGTCACAATTAGCAACTATTTTATTTGATAGTTAAAATTGGTCTTTAAATATTTTTTCTTTTAGTATTATCATCTAAGTCTTCTTCTATTTCTGAATATTGTTCTAAGAGATTGTCTACTTCAAGTTGTTTTTTGCTGGAGACTCTACTTTATAGTTCTCCCAATTCCATTTAGAAAACTCATCAAACTTCACATTCCTATAAATAGGAATCTTCTTTATCAAGTGACTGTATATCCTGTAACATCCTGTAACCTTTGGAGTTTTTACAATACCTAAACAAAAATACCAACTTCTGATTTGTGATCCAGGTTGTCTCTCTTTATATATGGAATGAGAGTATAACATATACAACCAAATCTTTTGAGATGCTCCAGCAAGGCTTCCGTCCACACCATGCTTCGAAATGTGTTTTTTCTTTTAGGCTTTGGTAGGCAACATATTCAACAAGTATGTAGAGGTGTTAACTACCTCTATCCAAAGGGTTTTGAAAGATTTTTTTCAAAGAGCAGACATATTTTCACCTTGACAATTGTCCAAATTTTCCTTCACTCATCTCGTTTTGTTGAAGAGTGCAAGGAACAATTAAATAATGTTGAATTCATGCTTGTTCATAGAATCTTTTGAACTCCCTTATTGTATACTCAATTCCATTATCAAATTTGAGCTTTCTAATTTTGCATCTAGCCTCATTTTCAACTACAAGCTCAAACTTTTCAAAACAAAACATCTGATTTTTGTTTTAGAAAAACAGTACCCAACTCATCCTTGTAAGTCCTCTACAAACAACAAAAAGTATCTACTATGTTGTGCTCATCGGTCACAAATATCAGTGTGTATAAGTTGTAATTTTTCAGTAGCTCTCCAGCTTGCTTCAGGAAATTTCAGTTTGCTTTACTTTTCATGTTGACATACATCACACACATTATCATGTTCTTGAATAGAACTCATATTTTGCACTAAAGTATTAGACTTCATTGCTTGGAAAAGCAGTTTGTTTCCATTCTAAAGGAAAACTTTTCCCTCTCATTGTAATAAACATTATCTCACATCCACGGGATCAAATATGGTTCATCTCATATTTTCAAAATGCAAATCATAATCCCTTTCAAGCATTTGTCCTACACTCAAAAGAGTTTGACTTACTAGATACAAATAAAACATATGAAATTTAGTACATTAAGGATTTTCAATGATAACTACTCTGGCTTTAACATTAACACTTTCATCATTGTCAATAGTAACTTTGGACAGGTAGCACTGATCCAGTTCCTTGAAAAGCAGACATCATGAATCATATGATTAATACAATCGTTGTCTACGAACCAAACGTCTTTATTGTTACTTGCAAAATAAGAAGCGATAAACAATTGCTCCTCAATTTGTTCTTGGTACTCAACAACTTGAGCTTGTTGTCCTTGTTGCATTGCCTTAGTTTTGCAAACTTTTTTTGCATAATCAAGCTGGTTGCAAGCCCTACATTTGGCTCAAGGCTTTAACCACCAGTAATTTTCCAACCTTCTCACCAAAAGTTTTTTTTTTTTTTTCATAGCTAGTTCTACATTGAGGTTTGCTTTTGGTGTTAGCCACAAAAACACCTTCAACATTTTCTTCGGTTCTTAGTGATCTTCTCTACTCAGTGGCTTGCAAAGCATTCACAAGTTCTCAAGTGAAACTGAGGAAAATCTTTATTTTTTTTAAGAGATGATAGTTTTAGTCAAAGCTCTTCGGAAGACACCAAAATTTTCTCTACAACTTTTTGATCTTTAAGCTCTTCACCTAACAATCTGACTTAAGTAATCACTTTAGAAAATCTGTCAAAAAACTTCTTCCGTGTTTCAAACTCCTTCATTTTGATTGCTTCAAATCCTCTTCACACATTCAAGACCTTCACCCTCCTTGTTCTTTCGCTGTCTTGGATTTCCTATTAAGCTTGTCTCAAGCTTCTTTTGCTGTCTCAAGATTCAATATATTGATAAAAGTATCATTGTATATTGTTGTATGTATAATGACAAGTGCTCTGCCTTCCTTTACCACTTCTATATTATGGAATCTTATTTGAGTCATTGTTGGGTTGTTTGATAATGGGGTTAGATTACTCCCATTTTGCACCACTTTCCAAAGAGTTTGAGATATCAAATAAGTTTTCAGTTTTGCAGTCCACAAATCGTAATTTGCTTCTAAAGAGGTAGAGGTAAAGAACTATTGCTCAATGTCATCCTTCTTATGGTATTTTTTTCTAGTTCGTATTTCAATACCATATTATAAAATGAGTAAACTTAACAAGTTAATCAGGAAAGAGGGTTTTTCGAAGTTGGGCAACGGAAGAAGGGAGAAAAACAATAAACTTTAATTTTCTAAGTAACTGTTAAAATATCAAATTTGTCTCTTTGGTAAATATATAAAAGAGATATTAAAGTATCCACAAAATAAGATCTAACGTTTTACCCAAAACCAACTCTTACATAAAATTATTAACTTTAGTTTTAACTTAACAAAGCAAAGCAAAACATATGCAACTTAAAGTATGTAGAAAAAGTCTCAATTTCTAACTAGTTGGAATCAGAATAAATTATAAAAGTCATGCATCTTCCAAGACATCTTTTGTTTGATGTCTAATATAGTTTAGAATATCATACCTGATAAAAAATAATCAAGACTCTTGTTTTGCACATACTCGTAAATGAGTATCTTTTCATCATCTTCTAAGCAAAATCCAAGCAATCTCACTAAATTTCTATGTTGAAGCTTGGCTATAACTAGAACCTCATTTTTAAACTCTACTGCGCCTTGCCGAGAGCTTCCTGCAAGCCTCTTCACAGCTATTTCTTGTCCATCAGAAAGAATACCCTGAAAAACATACAGTTAATACGGGAAATAAGTATACAACTATTACCTTTTAATTTGGAAATGGGTTAATATTACCTTATAGACCTCTCCAAATCCGCCTTTGCCTATCATGTTATCTTTAGCAAATTTATTTGTTGCTGATTCAATTTTGGCTAATTCAAATCGCAAGATCTCCAAAGTGGTACTGTCATTCCCAACTACAGCAAAGAAATTTCAATTCAGTTTTCAAGCTAAAGGAAGTACTTCTTGAGGTTGTGGAAAAAAAAAAAGTGTATTTTTTTCTTCATTACAGCTTTCTTTGAGTATATCATGCTGATTCTTTGTTTCTTTCCTACGTAGAAAACAGCTGCAGCCCAAGTATAAAAGCACCAGTGAAACAACAATTGGAACAACAGTCACACTTATTGTTAGTTTCTTGTGTTTTCTTTTCCCTGCAAGAATATCGATACCTTATGTCATCTCTACTTTGAAGCAAGAAGTATTATGTATCGCGCAACTAAAATAATATATTTCTCATGACTGACGGGAGTTTTATCCTTTAAATGATGAAGAGGAAGAGAAGAGCTTGGCTGCCAATAAAATGCACAATGAATGGCTAAGAGAAAGCGTTTAGAATGAATATATATTTCCAAGACCCCTAGTTATCAGACAACTGATGCTTTCTCAAGGTGTTGTAGATATAACTTTGCCACGTAATTGATCCATAAAATCTTACGATCTGACCCTACTGTTTTGCCAAATTCACAAAGTTATACCTCATGTCTAGTGTATGAAATAGTTACAAAATTGTGATAATAGTAATGATCTTAGACAACCTCACGATACCTGTCACATCATACTACTTACACTTCCAGAGTCTTCTCTATTTCTCTGGGAATAGATGAGCAAATGAATTTCCAAGGATTTTTATAAGAGAATACAAAACCTGAGATAGTCATAGCTACCTAACCTGGTGAAGCAAAAGGGGGAGGACTGTTGGGAAGTGGTGGCGGAGACTCCCTACCACTATTTACTTGTGCCAAATGGAATGGAAATAGTTCGTATTTAACACCACAACTAGGAAATATTATTGTTCCCCCAGATTTTCCCCTGCAGCAAGCGGTTGGAATCTTTGCTATGGCATCGCTAAGACACCAGCTGCAGTTCTCTTTGGTCAGGTATGGCAGGCACCAAGCATAGCCATACGACTTTTGGGTATCTGTGATGTTCACAGACTTATAAGCGCATTTGTTAGAAGCACTTGCTGCCTCACTTCTCATATCGTTCAGCATATCCCACACAATACTGTTGAAGCGCCCAACCTCACCCACGTAGTTCTGATCACTCATAAAGGTGAGTGTAGGACTCTCCTCCACAGTGGAGAAGAAACGGCGATCCGAGTAGCGCACATAGCACACGTCGTACCATATGGTAGCCTCTTTTGCAATGGTGCAAAGCGATGATATAAGTTTGGAAGCTTCTATCACGCATTGTTGGCAGAGTTTAGGGTAGTTGAGTCTTATACAAAGGAAGCTACCATAGGCAGTGTCTGCTGTGTGTCTGCTAGCAACTGTAGTGTTGTAGAATCTGGCATCGTTAGTGGCATTGGAGGAGAGCCAATCTAGGAGTGTTTTCACGTTAGAACGGTAAGCCACGCTATAGGAAGCCAAAGTGCTGTTCCTCGTGCAGTTATAGAAAGCTTTTGATCCTCCATCCAAAGCAGCTTCGATGATAGGAGTAGGGGCGCAATGAAGAAAGAGGGAAAATAAGGTTAGGTGCAAAATAAAGAAGTTAAATGAAGCCATGTCTTTTTGATAAGGGGAACAAGGAACTCGGATATTATAATATGGGGTGGCAGATGCATCTGTTTTCTTTATAATCTTTATAGTTAGAGTTAGAAGGGTATACTATTTTATATTGAACTCCACCTTCAAAAACCCTCGTGACAATATTTTATTGGAGCAATTGTAGAAGGTAACGACCCACTTCTTGCACAGCAATCATGGACAACCTGATTGATTTTCTGTAAGCGAAAATTTTAGGATCTCTTGAAAACAATGTTATGTGCAACTTCTTAATAAATCCAATACATGCTTTTATTTAGAATCATGGGTGACATTGACACGATAAAACAATTATTTATATTTTTTTTTACACAATTTTACATAGTATACTAGTACAATAAGTAATGTTTACTATTATTAGTAATTGGTGGTAAGAAATGATCATTCAATAACAAACACGAGATATTAAGTCCTTAATTGTCATTCAGAAACCGGGACGAGAACACGATCAATAAGGGCAATTTTTGCAGGCTGAGTGAGGCAGAGGACGGTTTCGGCGTTGCGGCAAGGAAATTCTTGTGATGACTATTTATGAGAACTTCATCACTCAAATATTAAGAGAAGAAGCAAAGTGGGAAAATAAGGATTATATTCATACTTCCGTTGTCAAATGCATCTTATATAGTGGTAGTTTTGATGGGAATAGTTGTTATCTATTTCCATGAATGTCACTAGTTATGTGGCAGTCTTAACACAGTCGCACGAGACATGTAACAACATTGAAGTCAATGAGCCAATTGATGTTTGTAGGCAGTCTACATTCTAAAACCTAGATGTCTTTGGTAACAGAAAGTAGCAATAGGAAATGCGAAAATATGCTAGAAATTGATCAACAAAGGCTTGTATATTACATATGGAAT